>Ga0114975_10001069_pt1 | contig 19924 bp, 16 predicted proteins | sample S_130626_EF_Meta_FD_87031 | JGI IMG/M metagenome (GOLD analysis project Ga0114975, IMG submission 87031) | Freshwater microbial communities from Lake Simoncouche, Canada to study carbon cycling - S_130626_EF_MetaG | ecosystem: Environmental > Aquatic > Freshwater > Lake | place: Lake...
CAAACTTTGTCGCAAAGTTCGTCACCTGCTCGCACATTAATCAAAATAACTTGGAAAGGTGCAATTGCTTTGGGCCACACAATTCCTTTTTCGTCATGATTAGCTTCAATTGCGGCAGCCACAACTCGTGAAACACCAATTCCGTAAGAACCCATATTTGGATAAATTTTCTCAGAATTTGGGCCCATCACGCTGGCTTCTAAGGCTTTAGAATATTTGAGTCCGAAGTTGAAAATATGTCCAACTTCAATTCCGCGTCTTGAAGAAAGCTGCTCGGCAGGAATTGGGCAGTTGGCCTCCACATGCATTTCGTCAGCCATGGCATAAAGATTTTGCATTTGCTCAATGTCGAAAGTTTTCGACTGCGACAATTCATCAAATTTTTTGTCGTAGTAAATTGCGCTTTCGCCAGTGTCGGCAAGCAAGTGAAATTCGTGAGATAAATCTCCACCAATTGCGCCAGTATCTGCGCGCACCGCCATTGGTTTTAAACCCATAGCGCGGAAAATTTTGAAGTAAGTTTCATACATCAAATTGTAAGTTTTTTTGGCATTTGCGTCATCAATATCAAAAGAATAAGAATCTTTCATCAAGAACTCGCGACCACGCATTAAGCCGAAACGAGGGCGAATTTCATCGCGAAATTTCCAGTGAATTTGGTAAAGATTTTTTGGCAAATCTTTGTAAGAAGTAACATTTTTGCGAAAAATATCAGTCACAACTTCTTCATGAGTTGGCCCGTAAAGAATGTCGCGATCATTGCGATCTTTAATGCGTAACATCTCTTTGCCGTAAGCTTCATATCTGCCAGATTCAATCCAAAGTTCGGCAGGTTGAATTGTTGGCATCAAAATTTCTAAAGCGCCCGCTTTATCCATTTCGTCTTTAACAATTTTTTCCACCTTGCGCAAAACTTTTAGGCCCAATGGCAGCCAAGTGTAGATGCCACTGGCAGTTTGACGAATCATGCCGGCGCGAATCATTAATTGATGCGAAACAATAGTGGCATCAACCGGATTTTCTTTAAGAGTTGGTAAAAAATATTGTGAAAGCTTCATGATTATTCGAGTAGTTAGTTAGAGAGGCGAAAAATTTCTAAAGTTTTTTTGTGACAAGCATGTTGATATTTTTTGCAAAGACGAACCAGCTCTTTGTAATTTATCAAGGCAATAAACCCTCCAGTAAATTCGTTGGCTACTTTGTTTGCATCATTGCTGAAATCGGAGGTGGTAATAAAAACTCCTTTTCCATTCTTTTTGCCAACGATATATAAGAATTCGTTCATATCCTTAACACCAATTTTGTTGCCACTCGGCCATTGTTTGGCTTGTAAGTAAATCTTCCCCTTTAATCCCAATTCATCTTCTAAGATTTCTCCATCAATTCCGCCATCACGACTTCTAATTTGTCTTTTGGCAGCAACACCATAGCCCATTTTTTCTAACAATTGGGCGCAAAAATCTTCAAAATTTTGCCAACTCAGGGCTCTAATTTTTTCAAGCAATTGAATGTCAAATTCTTCTTGGTCCTTTATTAACTCTTCTTCAAGATTAAAAGCTAGATTCTCTTCATTATATTCATTGGCTTTTCCTTGATTAATGACTGAATTATTTTCTACTAAATTTGAATTTTTGGCTTCAATAACTTTCCAGTTTTTTAAGTAATTTGGTGAGTTTTCTTCCAGAAATTTAACATCAATAATTTTGTTATTTTTTCTAGCTTCTTCTAAGGACTCTTTCCCTAAAGAACTGATTTTGTAGGTAGCTCTTTCGTTTGAAAGCTCAATAAATTCAGCTTTTGTTAGGAAAGAGAAAGTCCAACCAACTCTATTTTCAAAAACATTTCCGCCACCTTCCAGTTTTTGATCCATTTCTTCTTGGCTAAGTTTTAATTTTTTAGCCAAAAGAATTGTAGCAGTTTTTCTTTTGTGATCTTGTTTTTCTATCAACTCCAGAACTTGCTGAAGCAATTCAGGGACTTTTGGAATCATATTAGGAGACGATTTTTTTAATAAAATTTTGGGCAGATTTTACGCCGTGAATATCAATTGAATGATCTAGATGCGGAACGCTGTGTGACTCGAAAGAAAATTCTTTTTCTTCTAAGATTTTTTTAGCTTCTAAGAAATTTTCAAAAGGAACTACAGAATCAGATTCGCCGTGAATGATGCAGATTTGTGGTTTTGAATTTAAAGTTTCGCCCAATACTTCTGGCAAAACTAATTTGCCTGAAAAAGCCACCACGCCTGCAAATTCTTCTTTGCTGATGAGGCCTTGATACATGCTCATCATGGCACCTTGAGAAAAACCCACTAAAAATAAATTTTGGCGAGTTAGAGAAAATCTTTCCAGCTGAGAGTCGATAAAATCGCTTAAGATTTTGGTGGAAACTTTGATTTCAGGAATCATTTCATTCAAACCTTTTGAACCAAAACCCGAGCCCAAAGAGAACCATTGGTAAGACCCTGGAAAGCCGCCTTCCCAAGCTTGTGGGGCGTTTGGAGAAATGAAATGAGCTTCAGGCAAAACATGCGCAAATTCATGCCAAAGACTTAATAAATTTTCGCCACTGGCACCATAGCCATGCAAGAAAATCACTAGATATTTTGGATTTTCCACTGCAGCATGCTCAACAAATTTTAATTGCGACATAGTTCTAATACTTAGAGAAATAAGGGTTTAAAAGGGGGCTTTAAAAGGATATGCTTACGGTTGATAATCTTTCATTACATAAAAATCACAAGAAAATTTTTGGACCAATTGGTTTTTCAATTGGCCTTGGATCGGCGCTGATTTTGACAGGAAAAAATGGCTCTGGGAAAACTAGTTTGTTAAAAATTTTGGCAGGAATTTCTAAACCAAGTTCTGGAAGAATTCTTTGGGGCGAAACAGATGTGGAAGAAATTCGCGATGAGTTTAATGGCGATTTGCAATATTTGGGTCATCAAAATTTTTTAAAACAAGATTTGACGGTGGTGGAAAATTTAAGATTTTATACCAAGCTTCACGACACGGAAATATTGATTCCAGCGGCATTGACAGTTTTTGGGCTGGAAGAAATTGCTGATGAAAAAGTAAAAAAATTATCTGCTGGTTGGCAAAAAAAAGTGATGCTGGCGAAGTTGATTTGCTGCCCTGCAACTTTGTGGTTTTTGGATGAGCCTTCGAGTAATTTGGACAGACAAGCGAAGGAAAAGTTGTATAATTTGATTGTGACCAAGATTAAAGATGGTCAAGGTTTGGTGGTGATGACGACGCATGATGAGATGTTTTTGAAGCTGGGTGCGGTGGTGGATTTGGAGGATTTTGGTTAGATTTTTCTGGGTTTCACGATACTCCTAAACTGGTGGCCCGCGCGGAGTCGAAACCACCTGAAGGTGCCGGCTGTACAGCAACTCCGCAGCAGGAACCTTCCGCTGGTTTCGACTCCGCTCAACCGGCGGTTTAGGAGGTGAATCCGAGTGGCCACTGGTATTGGTTTATCTAATTACTTCAATCTTAAATTCCTTATTCTCACCCCTTCCAATTACTTCCAAAATCTTCGGCATAATTTCTTGCATCTTTTCATCCAATTGCCAAGGCGCGTTTAAAATATACATTCCGCAAGCGCTCATTCTTGTGTCTTCGGCTTTGCTGCCAACATCAAACGAGGCATGCATAATTTTGGCAAATTTCAAATTCGCCATGCTTTTTCTAAACTTCCTCAAAACATCTTCGTCAGTTTTTATAATCGGATACCAAATTAAATAAACGCCGTGCGCAAAGCGTTTGAAGGCATCCTCTAAACCTAAAATAATTTTTTCCCAATCAGCAGAAACTTTGCTTTGATCTTTTTCAAAGGCCGGATCAATTATTGTGAGGCCGCGTTTTTCAAGTGGTGGAAGTTTTGATTGTAAAAGGTGAAAGCCATCTTCACGAGTGATGGAAAATTTGGGATTTCCGGCGAAATGGCGTTTTAGCTGAATGAAATCATCATAATTTAATTCAGAAAAAATGGCGCGGTCGCGAGCGCGTAAATAATCTTTAATCAAAATTGGCGAGCCGCTGTAAACCTTCATTTTTTCAGGAAGTTCAGAGATTTCGCAGTGATTAAGTTTTGCTAGAATTGTTAAATAACGCGCTGGTAAAAAATCTAAAAAATTTGACTCAGTAATAAGTTTTTTTATTCCTTCATCAGCTTCAAAGGTCTTTAAAGATTTTTCGTCTGAAAGGTCATATTTTCCAATGCCCGCGTGAGTGTCTAAAATAAAAAATGGCGCTGGCTTTTCGTGAAGTTTTTCTAGGCAAAGAGTTAGAATTACATGCTTAAAAATATCGGCAAAATTGCCAGCGTGATAGATGTGGTGATAGTTCATGAATTACCCAAAAAATATTCCAGTAATTATGTAATTCGAAAGTAGAATGGTGATTGACGCAGCAACAACTGCATTGGTTGTAGCAATTCCTACACCTTCAGCGCCACCTTTAGAATTATAGCCGAAATAGCAGCCCATAATTGCAATTAAAAATCCGAACACTGCTGCTTTTGTAAGGCCAGAAACTACATCGATGGTTTCTAAAAATTTGAAAGTGTTGCTTAAGTAAGGTCCTGCCGAAAAGCCAAGGCTGTGAACGCTAACTAAATAGCCGCCCATCACGCCGATAATGTCGGCGATTAAAACTAAAAATGGCAACATTAACACGCTTGCGATAATGCGCGGAGCTACCAAATATCTGAATGGATTGGTAGAAAGTGTGCGCAGTGCATCAATTTGTTCTGTAACTTTCATTGTGCCAATTTCGGCGGCGATTGAAGCGCCAACACGACCCGCAACCATTAGCCCAGCAAGCACTGGACCAAGTTCGCGAGTGATTGATAAAACTACCACGGTGGCAATTGTGCTTTCGGCATTGAAGCGAGAAAATCCTGAATAGCTTTGTAAAGCCAAAACTGCGCCCGAGAAAATTGCAGTTAAGCCCACAACTGGCAAAGAAAAATAGCCAATTTGAATGATTTGTCGCCAAATCATTTTTGGATAAAAAGGTGCAGAGAAACAGCTTTTTACGGCGTTGCCCGCAAAGGTAACAATTTTTCCAAGTTCGCCTAAATTATATAAAGTGAAGCTGCCGATTTTTTCTAAAAAATTCAAAGTTCGAGAAATCATGAGGAAATGTGATTTGTTTTTTAGGGTTGATTTTTTTTAAATACTTATATCAATTGTAAACCCTTAGTGTTTTTTTAAGCAAATAAAGTTTCCAAATAGAACTTGATCTTCAAAGAAAAAATAAAATCCATTTTTAAGTATTTTTTACTTCCAGTTTTGCTGGTGCTTTTTGTTGTCAGCAGAAGTCTTTTGCTTGCCCATAGTTTTTCTCATCAAGAATTTAAAGATTCTAAACAATCTTCTCACACACAAAATATTTTAGAAAAAGTAATTTTTTCTCATTCGGGTGAGGCGAAGGATTCTTCTAAAAAAGCGGCGGGATGTTCTTTATGCGCTTTGTCAAATTTACAAAACCAAGTTTTAGTTTTTGCAGCTGAAATTTTTGCGATGATCGCTTTTTATTTAGCCTTCATTTCTCGAGATTTTAATCGAGTTAAGCTTGCCTACATTTCCTCTTCTTACTCTTCGCGCGCTCCTCCTGTTATTTCTTAAATAAATATTTTCGTTGTATCATGATGTACCCCGCACTTGCCCGCGGGGTCCATCATGAGCTACATTTAAAACTTTAAGAAATAACTCTCATGAAAAAATTATTCGTTACCTCGCTTCTTGCGAATTTCCTCTTCACAATTTCAACAGCTTTTGCTTCTGAAATTCCAGAATATCAAATAACCGCCACCAAACTTGATAATTCGCGTAACAAACTCTCGCCAAAAACTGGCGGCAGCTCTTTTTCTTTTGAACAAAAAGATATTGAAAACTTGCCGCAAGGACAAGCAACTCCGCTTAATCAAGTTTTGCTGCGCGCGCCTTCTGTTGTGCAAAGCACACAAGGCCAGCTTTATGTGCGTGGTGATCATGCCAATTTACAATATCGCATTAATGGCGTGATGTTGCCAGATGGAGTTGGTGGATTTGGCCAATCTTTAGACACTCACTTTGCAGATAAAATTGAGTTTTTGACTGGCGCAATGCCAGCTCAATATGGCTATAGAACTGCTGGTGTGGTTGATATTAAAACCAAAAGTGGTGCTTTTAATAATGGCGCTAGATCGGAAGTTACAATTGGTGGTAATGATACTTTGGGATTAAACCAACAAGTAAGTGGTTCAAAAGGTAATTTAAATTATTACATCAATGCCAGTTTTTTGCAGAGTAATCGTGGTCTTGAATCTTCAACGGCTTCTAAAACTTCTCTGCATAACGACACAACACAAGACAAGCTTTTTGGTTATTTTTCTTATTTGATTGATGCCGGAAAACGCTTGAATTTGATTGTTTCAAACTCGACCAATCGCTTTGAAATTCCTAATAATCCGAATCAAACGCCTCAGTATGAATTAAACGGATTTAGCAATGTTTCGTCTTCAAATTTGGATCAGAAACAAAGCGAATCAAATAAATTTGCAATTGCCTCTTTGCAAGGTGTAAGCGATTCGGATGTTGATTACCAAGTATCAATTTTTTCTCGTTACAGCGATTTAAAATATCGCCCAGATTATGCTGGTGATTTGGTTTTTAACGGTATTGCCTCAACTCTTGATCGCAGCAGCTTTGCCAACGGCGTACAAGGTGATTTTAGTTATGCGCTAAATGAAACAAACACACTTCGTTCAGGGTTTTTTGCTAGCAATGACCAAGTAAAAAGTGCTACAGAAAACTGGGTTTTTGCATCTGATGGTTCTGGCGGTTACTTGAATACTCCATTTAGAATTGATGAAGACTCAACCAAAAACTCGCAACTTTTTGGTGGCTATTTGCAAAATGAATGGAAAGGAATTGATAAATTGACGATTAATTATGGCGCGCGATTTGATGCTGCAAGAGCTTATGTTAATGAAAGTCAACTTAGCCCAAGGTTTGGTGCGCTTTATGATTTAACTAAGAAAACCAAGATTCATGCTGGATTTGCTCGTTATTTTACGCCGCCGCCAACTTCAGCAATTTCTGAAACCACTCGCTCCAAATTTGCTGACACCAGCAATGCTTCTGAAAGCGAAACTAACTCTAAAGTAAAGGCAGAGCGCACCAATTATTATGATGCAGGAATTTCTCACCAAATTTCTCCGCATTTAACTTTGGCTTTAGATGGCTATTACAAAGAAATAAAAAACCTACTTGATGAGCATCAATTTGGTAATTCTTTAATCTTTACTCCATTTAACTATCAGCGCGGCAAAGCTTATGGCGTTGAGTTTAAGGCTGATTATAAAAAAGATAAATTTGATTCTTACTTTAATTTTTCTGCCCAAAATGCTTGGGGGAAGAATATAGTTTCAGGTCAATATATTCACGGCTCTGAAGAACTTGATTATATTTCAAAGAATCGCATTACTCTTGATCACAGTCAAACCTACACAATCTCGGGCGGCGCGTCTTATTTGTTCTTGGGCACAAAATACAGCGCGGATGCAATTTATGGTTCGGGTTTGCGCACGGGAGACAACAATCTAAACACTATGCCAGACTATCTTCAGGTTAATGGACATGTTTCGCGTGATGTTATTTTGGGTGCAGCCGGAAAAGTTAATCTAAGATTGTCTTTGGTAAATATTTTTGATGAGGTTTATCAAATCAGCAACGGTTCAGGTATTGGAATTGGTGCTTCGCAATATGGACCAAGACGCACAGCTTATTTAATGGTTGTTAAGTCATTTTAAGCTAAATGAACCTAAAATTAATGCAGGATGAATTGGCAATAGTCAATTCATCCAACGCTTTCTGGCAAAGGCTAGATAGTGCTTTTTCTCGTGCTTCTTGTTGTCAAGATAAAGGTGAACAGCATTTTCACATGGCAGGAAAATTCTTGGCAGCGCAAGAAAAAATTTCAGAGGCAATTTCTGTAGTTTTTGGTGACGGTTTTGATTCTGCAAATTTTGAACATCGCAATCATCTTTTTACGCTTGCGGCAGTTCAAAAAGCTCAAGACCAACTTACCAGAGGCAAAGATTTTGTTTCTCAAAGAACTAAAAATTTTAATCAGCATTTTAAAATTTCAGACAATTTGGCGGGCAAGAAAATTGCCGGCGAAATTATTGCAATGCCAGATGCCAAAAAATATTTGGTGAAAAAATTTAATCTCGATAGCACTCGCGCTAAAGCTGATGTGATAATCGCAACTCGAGAAAGCGTCTTAAAAAAAGCTGGAGATTTGGTGGATTTGGGCTTTAAGGACACTGTAGATCCTTTGCTTGAAATTTCGCAATCAGTTTACACAGCGGCGCCATCGCTTGCGGTTGCAGGTTTAACTTTAGGAACGGCGCAGATGATTTTGCGATCTGCTGGCGATCAAGAAAGCGCCAATAAAATTCGCGATAACATTGGCGCCTCAACTGAAGCGGCGGCATTTTTTGTTTTGGTAAACGGGGTTTTAGAAAATTTATCACACTCGTTTATTTTAGCAGCTCCGGCATTAGCAACGGTTGCAGCCTATGACAAAGCTCATCCTAGCCTAAAAAGAATTTATGATTATTTCAAAGTTGCGGCTGTTCAAGAGCCAGAGAGATCTGGGCCTGGTGAAGAATTGATTGAAATTGAAGTTGGAGGAGTTGAGGAAGACGAAGCTGAGATTCTCGGGTCATTTTCTAACCACAATCAGGCGATTAATCTTCTGCAGCGCGCAGAATCTTTGATTAACGAAGATCAAATGTGGCTTGGCCTGCGCAAGCATCAGTTGGTTTATGCAGACAATTGTCTAGAGGTTGAATTAAAAAGCAAAATCAGAAATTTAATTGCCGCCGCCACAGAAAATCCGTCGCAGCTAAATCAATTGCTGCAACAAGAGAAACAAACGGTGTGCGATAGTTTTTCGATGCTTCAGGCTTATTTGGAGGTTTATCGCAAAGATAATCCGGCAAGTGGAGTTGATGAATTTGTAAAAGACTTTTGCGACTATTTTTCGCGAGATGCAATTTTACTTTTAGAGCCTTCAGAAAATGCAAGAAGTGCGGCGTTTTATTGCAAATCGCATGCGGGATTAATTTCTTTTGAAGAGCGCCTAAAAGAATCTTTGCCGCATATGCCAACAGGGCAGCAAGTTCTTTTGGCTGCAACCGTTATTGGCGCGCTTTATTCGGCAAGTACAATTTACAAAGCCGCAACTGGTGAAGAAGAGGTTTATTCGGATTATGTTACGAATTTTCCCGATCATCTTTTTGAGTGGTTGCAGCTTGACCAAATGTATCAAAATATGGGCGGAGGCGCTGAGGCTACTGAGGCTTTCAAAGATTTTTTTGCCGTATTTAATTTGGCTGAAAATTCAACGCATTTAGGAATTGCTGTGGCGCCTTTTGTGGCTTATTCGCAAATGGGTTCAAAAATGTTTGAAGGCGTAATTCATAAGCCAATAAATTATTTGGCTTATGCTGCAGATTTAACGGGATCTTACATTTTGGCTGCTAATAAAATGGTTTCTGGATGGTTTGAGAAAAAACCGGCTACAGTTTTTCCAAGTAATATTTTTCAGACTCAACAGGCTGATAATCTTATTGATCTTGTAGAAAGTAAGAAATTTGCTGATGCTGAGACTCAAACGGATTTGAAAGCTGAAGAAGATAAGGATTCGAAAGATTCTGCTGAGGAGGTTTATTGTGGATCAGGTCCTCAATTTCTAGCTCAAATGCAAAGTCAGAATATGTCTTTCAAGGGAGGAAGAAACAAAGGAATAGCACATAAACATGGGCCGAGTTGTAAACATTGAGTTATGATAAAATTTTCAGGGCAAACTTAATAACAAGTTTGCCCTGAAATCTAAAATAAAGTTAAGATATATCTAGATATTAATGAAGACTCGTACTCTAAGCATCATCGCCGCCTTCACCATCCACGCCTTATTGGCCATCGCTCTTTATTATTCAGTCTGCGCCAAATTTCCCGCCCCACAAACAGTAGTTGCAATAAACATCCTTTCTCTTGGTGAAACTGCCGAATCAGGAAAAGCTTCAAGCAAAGAAACTTCCAACAAAATTTCAAATTCAGAAAGAAAAGAAAGCAGCATCAAATATCACCAACATTCAGCAGAAGAAACACAGACGCAAAATTCTGAAAACCACAAAAACACCACCCCCCAAAAAGCCGCTCTAATCTTCAACCCCCTACCAAAAATTCCCGATGACTTACGCGAAGAAGCCTTCAACAGCTACGCCATTGCGCGCTTCAAAATTGCCAAAGACGGCGGCACAGCCACAGTTGAATTAATCAAGCCGTGCAGCAATCCACGATTAAATGATTTGTTATTGAAAAACCTAAAAACATGGAAATTCGCCGCTAGCAACAGCGAATCAACTCAGGAAATTCGTGTGAATTTTAAAGTAGAATAATTCTGAGAAAATCAGTTTTTGTTCAATAAATAAGAGTTCTTGCAGCTAAGGTTTTTTTATTTTTTGATGTTAAGAAGTGGCAATTTGAATTTTATCCATGTGGATAAAATTGGTTTTTCCTCAGTAAAATCAAGCATCTGAAGTTAGAAATTTCTAAAATTTGCCCTTAGTTTGATGGTTTAAAATCCCGTCCAGCGGAAAGGATATGCTTCCTCAGTCTAAGCCCCTCCTTTTAAGGAGGGGTTGGGGTGGTTATTCTCGCGGTAAAGATTTGAGGAAGTTTCGAATTTTCTCCATCAAAACTTAATCCGAGATCGCGAATAACCACCCCCCAGCCCCTCCTTGAAAAGGAGGGGAGAGACTAAAGATTTCCTCCTTGATAATTGCTTTAGCAATTACAACTCACTCAAAATAAAAAAATATTTTGTGAGTAAAAGGAGGGGCTACTTCGCGAAGTTGAGAGTTTTATCCGAAAACTAAAGCAGAGAAGAGCGTCTTTGATAGCGGATGAAGCCGATGTAAGAGACAAGAAGAAGGCAGTAAAGTGCGTTCCAATTTGCCATTGAAAGATTTAGGAAGAGGAAGCTTGGCTCGTCGCATCTAATCGCTTTGGTTTCGCTTAGGGCGATTTTTAAATCTTCAATATTGTCAATTTTATTGAGAGTTTCAGATGAGCAAGTAACAGGGCCGCGGAAGATTTTTCTTTCAACGCCGCTGTGATAAGTGGCGAGTGCAAAATTTATAACCAATAAAATTGTGCAAAGATAAAGCGCGTTTTTTTTAGATTTTTCAGACTTGAAATAAGTAAGAGTTAAAGCGCTGGTGGCAATGATAGCAAAGAAGGGCTTGCGTTGTTCAAGACATAAAATGCAAGGCTCATAGCCGAAAAAATATTGTGAAATGTAGGCGCCAATTAATGCAATTGCAGAAGCTGCGAAAAGTAAAATTAGTAAATTTTTATTTTTTATTTTTTTAAGCATAAATATTTTGCTTGAGAATTTTTTTGGCCAAGTCCTTACGAAGTTCAACTGCCGGCTGATCAAATGGATTAAATTTTTTAATATAAGCAATCAAAATCGTCTCTAAAAACATTTGCATCATTAATCCGCCTAGAATTTCTTCATCAAGCTTTTTAATTTCAAAAATTCTAATCGGCAGTTTTTTCTTATTTAAAACTTCGATGGTGGTCATTTGTTCAACTTTCACAATGTCGCTTAATTTTTTACCGCCAAACAAAGTTGGACAAGACTTCAGGTCTTTTACTAAAAAATCATTCGGGTGATTTTCCTGAGTTAAAAATGTAAAAAATTTGTCTTTCGGGCCTTCAAGATAAAGTTGTAATTGGCTGTGTTGATCAACCGTTCCCATCGAATTTATTGGAGTTGAGCCGAAACCAAATTTGCCTAAAGATTCTGCCCAAAGTTGGCGATACCAATCGGTGAAGTTTTTTAAATTATCGATGTAAGGCATAATCACACTGTTGGTGAAGCCGCGCTCGTAAAGGTAAAGTTGAGTGGCGCAAGAATTTAAAATTTCATCATTGTTCAAAAAATCAGAGACTATTTTTTTAGCACCATTTCTAACTTTGGTAACATTAATGCCGCAAAGCAAAGCTGGCAAAAGTCCGACAATAGAGAAGCAAGAATAGCGCCCACCAATATTATTTGGATGATTGGCAATTTCGGCGCCAATCTCTTTAGCAATTTTGGCGATAGAATTTTGGTCTGATTCGGTGATGAATAAAAATTGTTTAGCGAAATTTTTAATCTTTAATTTTTTAATTTTATCTAAAATGACTAAAGTTTGACAGATAGTTTCGATGGTCTCGCCAGACTTACTTACAACTAAGAAAAAAGTGTTTTTGAAATCAACTTTATCTAGGCAATTTTTAATTGTAGTTGGGTCGATTGATTCTAAGAACTCAACTTTATTTTGATCTTTAAGTGCAGCTAAAGTTTTGCCACCAAGGCTTGATCCGCCAACTCCTAGCACAATAATTTTTTTATATTTTGAGATTTTTTTAGCTAAATCTGAAAAATATTTCAGATCATTTTTGCCAAAAATAATATCAATTGGCGCAACTTTTTTATCTTTAATTTCTTGGCGTAACTTTACAGCTGCAAGCTCGCAACTCTTAAGATGGCCTTTAAGATCTTTTGCTGTCGGAGAGTTTTTGAAATGCTGAGAATAAAGATTTTTATCTGACATTTGAAATTTCTGTAAGTTAATTTTTTAATCTTTCGTCAAGCTTCTTAGAAAAAGAAGGACAAAAACTTGTAATATTTTTTTCTATTCTTAGATTATAGAAACTTGTGCGAAATACATATCTCAAACACAATTTCCTGAAAGATTTAATCTCTTAAATCTTATCTCCTTGGCTGGGTAGCAAAGTGGTAATGCAGGAGCCTGCAAAGCTCCTATGCGTCGGTTCGATTCCGACCCCGGCCTCCATTATTTTTCTTCTTTTCTTTTGCTAATTCTAGGTTCTCTTAAATAAAGAGCTTCTGAATTATTTTCTAAAATTTCCCCAGATATTTTTATTTTAGCTAAAAGCCCAACCAAATCAGCTTCAATCACATCTTCTTCTTCATTATATTCAAATTCAAAATTCTTATTTTCTAGAATTTCAGCAAGAATTTTTTTACCACTTCCACATAAGAAGAATTTTTCTTTAGGTAAAAAATTTATTACATCAGAAAAACTTACCAGCTGTGATTCAGATATTTTTGAGATTTCTCCAGCATTGCTTAAAAAATTTCCAATAAAAAATTCATCCATTCGGGCATCAATCGCTGCAAAAATTTTACCAGAATTTTGCCCAAATTTGTGGCGATATTTAAAAGCCAAAACTTCAAGTGAATCTAATAAAATAAGTGGAAGATTGGTTGCGAGTTTTAAAGTACGAGCTGATGAGAGGCTAATTCTAACGCCAGTGAAACTTCCAGGGCCTTGGGTTGCAGCCAAATAATCTAAATCTTGATACCAGATTTTTGCTTCAGTTAAAATTTTTTCAATTTCGGGAATCAACATTTCAGACTGCTTACCATTTTCGAAAATGGTGCTTTTGGCGAGAATTTTTTGATCTTCAAGAATAGCAACCGACAAGGTTGAATTAGTAGTGTCAAAAGCAAGAATTCTCATAAGAGTTGCTAATTTACTATTTCCTTCAAGCTTGGCACATCTAAAGAGAAAGTTGGAATTTCTACATAAAATGTTTCGCCATTATCTTTTTGCATTTGATAACGACCGCCCATAATTCCTGAAGGGTGGCGCAAATGTACGCCACTGCTATATTGAAAACTTCCTTTTGGAATAATTTTTGGCTGTTCGCCAATCACACCTTCGCCTTCTACTTCTTGTACAGCGCCTTTTTCATCAATAATTTTCCAATAACGATTAATTAATTTGATAGTTTCATTGGTGTTATTGTCGATTCTGATGTGATAGATCCAGACAAATACATTGCCGATGGTGCTATTTTGGCTATCAACAAATTCTGGCCAAGCGGTGATTTTGATATTCTTATCATTTGAGGTGTAAGAAATTCCCGAAGTGTTGGCCAGAGAATTGAGCATTATATTCTCAATAGATTCATTGGGTTTTAATGGTTTTTGAGCTGGAGAAGACATTTTTTTTAAATTATAAAATTAATTCATTCTGTCTGTTAAATCCACGGCACGCATCAATTCTTTAAGATCGGTGATACCGGCAATAACTTTTTGCAAACCATCTTCAACCATTGGCATAAAGCCGTGGCTGGTGGCATATTTAAATAAATCTTTACGACTTGCGCCAGCAATAACCATTTCATCAAGTTCGCGATCAAAAGCCAAAATTTCATTCACAACCACGCGACCTTTATAGCCAGAATTGTTGCATTTTATGCACCCCACAGCTTTGAAAATAGTTTTAACATTGTGATGTTCTGGACCAAGAAGTCTTGCATCAAGTGCATCAACTGGATGTTCTTTTTTACAATGTACACAAAGTTTTCTAGCAAGTCTTTGAGCCACAACTCCAATTAAAGCGCCGGCCATTAAATAATTTGGAACACCCATATTCATCAAACGCGGAATAGATGCGAGTGCGTCATTGGCGTGCAAACTGCTATAAACTTGGTGACCCGTCATCGCTGCTTGAATCGCAGTAATCGCAGTATCTTTATCACGAATTTCCCCTACCAAAATCACATCGGGATCTTGTCGTAGAATTGCTTTAACACCCGACGCGAAATCCATACCGCTATCGGCTTTAATGTTAGACTGTCTGATCAATGGAATGCGATATTCTACAGGATCTTCCAGAGTCATAATGTTTTTATCAATCGAGTTGATGAAACTTAAAACTGTGTAAAGAGTTGTAGTTTTACCAGAACCCGTAGGACCAGTAAGAATTATTACACCTTCAGGCCTTTGAACTAATTTTTTGAGAAGATTTATGCTATATTCGCTAAATCCAAGATTATCTAAAGAGAGAATTGACTGCTTCTCATCCAAAACACGCATTACGATATTTTCACCATTGATGGTTGGCTGAGTTGATACGCGAAAGTCGATTTTACGACCAAGAATTTCTGAGTGAATGTGACCATCTTGTGGTTTTCGGCTTTCAGCAATGTTCATGCCTGATAAAATCTTCAAACGCACGGCAATTGCAGACCAATAGTCTTTGTGGATTGAGCGAATTTGTACCATTTTTCCGTCAATACGATAGCGAATTCTCAGGAAAAGATTTTCTGGTTCAAAGTGTAAATCCGAAGCGCCGCGGTGAAGCGCGTCAGTTAAAATTGCATCCACCAGGCGAACCATCGGACTTTTATAGTCGCCGCGAAGATGAGCTTCATCATTGATATTCTTGCTGTTGGTGCTGTTTTCGATCTCTTTTAAAATACCTTCAATCGACATTTCATAGTCATAATATTGATCTATGGCATTCAAAATATCAGCTTCAGGAATATAGACCGGAACGATTTTGAAATTTGGTGGGAAACACCTTCTAACTTGGTCAATGGCAACGATGTCGAAAATATCGATCATGCCAATTGTCACTGAATTTTTGCCGTGAGAAACCGCGATCAATTTATTGTGAACTGCAAATTCCTTAGGAATTTTTTTCACCAATCTAGAATCAATGATTGACGATTTAATGTCGAATTTTTTGATGCTGGAAGATTCGTTTAAAATTTCACCAAGAGCGCCTTCAGAAACGAAACCCATCTCAACCAAAATTGCACCAACGGTTTTGGTTCCGTGTAAGCGTTCCTGCTCTTTAACGGCAATCGCTAATTGGTCTTCAGAGATAACCTTTTTTTCTATTAACCTTGAGGCAATATCGGTACTAGCTGGAGAAGATAACATCTATATTGATGAATTGAAGATTGTTGATTGATTTTAGTGACGAGTTTAATTGTAATAATCTTTGTTGTCAGCTTCCTTATTGTCAAGAAGACAGACCGCGATGAATATAAATTGTGCAATTCCCCAAACTGTCATCCTGAACTTTTTCAGGATCTAAAATAAGATTATTCTCAAAACCAAATGACTGTTATCACTCGCTTTGCTCCATCACCAACTGGCTATTTACACATTGGCGGAGCGCGCACCGCTTTATTTAATTATCTATTTGCCAAAAATAAAGGCGGCAAATTTTTGCTGCGAATTGAAGATACTGATAAAGAAAGATCAACCGAAGCGGCAATTGAAGCAATTTTGCAAGGCCTTGATTGGCTTGGTTTAAAGCATGATGATAATTTTATTTTGCAGTCACAAAATGTGGCAAGACACAAGCAAGTAGCTGAATCTCTTTTAGAAAAAAACCAAGCTTATTTATGTTACACTTCAGTTGAAGAGCTGGAAGAAATGAGAAGTGCCGCAGAAAAAAAAGGCGAAATTTTTCGTTTCAAAAGTTCATGGCGTGATAAATTTCAATCACAAACTTCTACAGTAAAACCCGTAATCAGAATCAAAGCGCCACTTGAAGGTGAGGTGGTTATAAAAGATTTGGTGCAAGGTGAAATTCGTGTAAAAAATTCTGAGATGGATGATTTGGTGATGCTGAGGGGAGATGAAACCCCAACTTATATGTTGGCTGTGGTGGTTGATGATCACGATATGAATATCACTCATGTAATTCGCGGCGACGATCATTTGACCAATGCTTTTAGACAAAAAATTATTTATCATGCTCTTGACTGGAAAGTTCCTGAATTCTCTCACATTCCTCTAATTCACGGCCCTGATGGCGCGAAGATGTCGAAAAGACATGGAGCAACTTCTGTTATTGAATATAAGGAAATGGGCTATTTGCCTGAAGCGATGCGTAATTATTTACTTCGTTTGGGTTGGTCTCATGGAGATTCTGAGCTGATTTCTGATGCTCAAGCAATTGAATGGTTTAACTTGGAGAAAGTTGGAAAATCGCCAGCGCGCTTTGATTTTGCTAAATTGAAATCGGTGAATAAACATTACATCAAAGAAAAAAACGAAGATGAATTATTTATTTTGCTAGAAAATTTCTTTGAAAAATCCCCAAAAAATATATCTGAAAATGAAAAAAATCGCATTTTAAAAGCGATTAAATTTGTTAAAGAAAGAGCCGATGTTTTGGATGAATTAGCAAAAAATTTAGCAGTTTATTTTGACGGATTCTCGGCAGATTTTGATGAAACTTCCAAAGCAATAATCAGCGAAAAAAAATCTCTAATCTCAGATTTAAAAATTCTTTTTAGCAATTTGAACGAATGGAATCACGACGGAATCAAAAATGCTTTTAATAATTTTGCTACTCAAAAGGGCTTAAAAATTAAAGATTTAGGACCAGTTCTGCGCATCATCTTAACTTACTCGGCCGCATCTGCTGGCGGAATTTTTGATGTGGTAGAGATTCTAGGAAAATCGGAAGTGGAAAGAAGAATTGATTTTAGTTTAAGTCAGAATTAAGTTGCCAGCCCGCATTTTTAAATTAATGCGAGCTGTATTTTCATATCTAGGGAGCCCCCGCCTTTATTATTACTTCACTCTTAAATTGGGGTTTTGCCAACCTCGATTGTCACCCCGCAAAAACTGCTAGGTGACAAGAGAGAGATAGTGCCTAAGAATCAGTCTCTATAAATATATGCCGAAAAACTATTTATTCACTTCTGAATCAGTTTCAGAAGGTCATCCCGATAAAATTTGCGATCAAATTTCAGACACTTTGGTGGATGCTTATTTACAAAAAGATCCATATTCGCGCTTGGCAATTGAAACTTTTGCCACCACCAACACGGTTATTATTGGTGGAGAAATTCGCGCGCCGCAAATTTCTAAAACAGAAATCGAAGATTTAATTCGCGGCACTATCAAAGATATTGGCTATGAGCAGAAAGGTTTTAATTGGCAAAATGTACAAATTACCAATTTAATTCATGGCCAATCTGCTGATATCGCAGTTGGAGTCGATGCTTCTGACGGCAAAGATGAAGGAGCAGGAGATCAAGGAATTATGTTTGGTTATGCCTGCAAAGAAACAGATGTTTTAATGCCTGCGGCGATTTATTATTCGCACCGCATTTTGCATAATATTATGGACGCAATCAGATCTGGAGACCTTCGCGATTTAGGCCCTGACGCCAAAAGCCAAGTAACACTTTTTTACGAAGATGGAATTCCGGTGCGCGCCGAAACTGTGTTAGTTTCAATTCAGCATAAAGAAGGAATGACCGCGCAACAAGTGAAAGAATTGATCAGACCTTATGTAGAAAAAACTTTGCCAAAAGGCTGGATGTGCGCGGATAAAAGTTTCTTAGTAAACCCGACGGGCAAATTTGTAATTGGTGGCCCTGATGGCGATGCTGGTTTGACTGGTCGCAAAATTATTGTTGATACTTACGGCGGCGCTGCTCCTCATGGAGGTGGTGCTTTTTCAGGAAAAGATCCAACTAAAGTTGATCGCTCTGCCGCCTACATGGCGCGCTATTTGGCCAAAAATGTGGTGGCTGCTGGTTTAGCAGATCGTTGCACCATTCAAATCGCTTACGCAATTGGCGTTTCTAAGCCTCTTTCTTTATATGTGAATAATCACAAAACAGGAGTTGATGGCGAAGGTTTGGTTAAAATTATCAATGAATTAGTTGATCTTTCACCACGCGGAATCAGAAATTATCTTGAACTAAATCGTCCAATTTACAAAAGAACTTCTACCTACGGACACTTTGGCCGCCAGCCTACTGAAGATGGCGGATTTAGTTGGGAAAAAACTGATTTAGCTGAGAAGTTGAAGAAGTTGGCTTAGAGCAAATCTCTAGTAGTCCCACTACTTTTACTCACAAAATATTTTTTGTTTTGAGTGAGTTGTAATTGCTAAAGCAATTATCAAGGAGGAAATCTTTTATCTCTCCCCTCCTTTTACTCACAAAATATTTTTTTGTTTGGGTGAGTTGTAATTGCTAAAGCAATTATCAAGGAGGGAATCTTTTATTTCCCCCCTCCTTTTCAAGGAGGGGCTGGGGGGTGGTTATTCGCGATCTCGGATTAAAAATTTTGCTGGAGAAAGTTTAGACTTAACTCAAATCTTTACCGTGAGAATAACCACCCCAACCCCTCCTTAAAAAGGAGGGGCTTTGAGATTGAGAAATTTGGCGATGGGTAAAATTTAATAGCGAAAAATCATATGCTAAATATCCTCCTAATCGCAATCGGCGGCGCTCTTGGTTCGGTCATCAGATATCTAACTTTCGAATTCATCACCAAATCAATTCGTGCCGAAAATATCTCTAAAAATTTCCCTTCAAATTTTCCCGCAAATTTTCCTTGGGGAACATTTTGTGTGAATGTTGTTGGTTCTTTAATTGCCGGCGTGCTTTATTATGTGATGATTAAATATTTTGATGTGCTGGGCAGCAAAACTAGAAGTTTATTATTTGTTGGTTTTTTAGGTGGCTTTACAACCTTCTCAGCATTTTCTTTAGATTTCTTTCGTCTATTCACTGCGGGCCAAACCACTCTAGCGCTTTTTTATGCTTTATCATCAGTGACACTTTCAATATTAGCCTTATTTTTCGGCTTTTATTTAACAAAACTTATTCTCGCTTAAATGCCTCAAGTCACCGTTACCAAAGATTTTACATCTCTTCGTCTAGATAAATTTTTATGTCAAAAATTTGATATTTCTTTTGGACTAGCACAAAAATTAGTGCGTGAAAAAAAAGTCAGAGTTAATAGTGCAAGAGTTAATGCATCTTACAAAACTGAACATGCAGATGAAATAAATGTTTTTGCTGAAATCGAAATTCGCACTGAATTTGAAAAGAAAAAAACTAAAATCAGCGATCAAAAAGTTGCTCAAATTAAAGAACAAATAATTTTTCGTGATGACAATATCATCGCTTTGAACAAACCATCGGGCCTTGCAACTCAAGGCGGCAGCGGAATTTTAATTTCGGTGGATGATTATTTGCCTTATTTAAGATTTGGAAATCAAGAAA
>Ga0114975_10001070_pt1 | contig 19915 bp, 17 predicted proteins | sample S_130626_EF_Meta_FD_87031 | JGI IMG/M metagenome (GOLD analysis project Ga0114975, IMG submission 87031) | Freshwater microbial communities from Lake Simoncouche, Canada to study carbon cycling - S_130626_EF_MetaG | ecosystem: Environmental > Aquatic > Freshwater > Lake | place: Lake...
ATGCTCCTCGCCACTTTCCGTGCGGCGTAAATGATGTTGCTGTGGTCGAACTCAAGGAGCCTGCCATCACGTAGCGATCTGTACGAGACGAAGCTCGCGGCATCTGAATATTTGATTGGTCGTAGTTCGGATGGGTGGGGGACTAATGCCATGTAGGCAATGGCGATCGCCCGGAATCGATTGTCTCTGTCGGGATCACCGTACGTTCCGACTTGATGCAGGTCGCGAGGTTTCAGGGTGAGTCCTGTCTCTTCTTTTACTTTGCGAATTGATGTGAGTTCGAGGTTTTCATTGTCGTCCACTAGGCCGCCGGGTAGTGCCCATTTTCCCTTGGCGCCACCGGGTCGTTTCATAACGAGGACTTCAAGTCGATCTTCTGGTTCAAGTAGCCGGTCGGGATTTATCGTGAATACAACGGTATCCACGTACACAAAAAAATCGAGTTGCTTAGTTCGTTGTTGTTTAGTCACGAGTTCATAGTACTCAATTAGGTACTTATGACTCATTCACATCGTTAGCGGGTGCGACGAGCTTCGGTTAACGCACCAAAACGCGCAATGTCGGCTTCGAGGTCGAGAGCCTTGGTTGTGGGTGCGTCTGAATCAGTGAGAAGTTCTGTTGGCATTACCCATGTCAATTCGAATTCAAGACCGTCAGGGTCGCGCGCATACAACGCACGGGTGGTTCCGTGATTACTTGCACCCGTCAGGAGTCCTTCCCGTGACAAAGTTGCGCCAAGGTTCACGAGGTCTGAGAGGGTCTCGACCTCCCACGACAAGTGATACATGCCGACAGTTGATATTCCGGCAGCAGAAGCTGCGGCATTGTCGCCGACGCTAAACAGGCCAAGGTCATGATCGTTTGTGGATTTGGGTGCACGGAGAAAGGCGGCTCCGTTGACTCGTGGCATTTCTCCTGTGTCGTCGAGACGGCGAAACCCAAGTACCCGACAGAAGAATTCAGCTGATCGATCAGCATCGCGCACGTAAAGAACTGCATGATTGATTCCGCGAATGGCCATGTGGACACGGTATCGCCGATGGGGCTACCTCTTTGGAGAGTGTGGCGAAAGTAGGGTGTCTATGTGGTCATCGGTGCATTAAAACAGCTCGACCAGCGACTTCACAGGATTCGCAATAGTGAACCTTCGTCGTTGCAGACGCGGATTGTTCTGTTTGCTGCGGTGGTCTGTGGAGTGTTCATGGCCAGTGTCGCCATGCGTCAGGCCGGGCCGACCGTCCACCCCGACGAGTGGGGTTTCTTGTCTAACGGGCAAGTTTTGATTGGTCACACTGAGGCACCAATTCCTACAGGAAGCTTTTATCCGGCTGGCTACGGCTTAATTACAGGTCTTGGCGCGTTGCTCACTGGCTCTCTGCACGGCTCGTATCGGTTTGCACTCCTGGCAAACGTTGTCTTGGCGATTCTGACTGCGTGGTTTGCAGGGCGACTTGCAGTGAAAGGTTTCGGTGCTTCAAAACTGATGGGTCGTCTTGTTTCGGCTCTTATGTTTGTTCTGCCAGGAACCATTGTGACTGCAATGTTTGCGTGGCCAGAGACTGCGTCTCGTCTCGCGTTCTTAGTTTTCATTTCACTCGTGATGACAGTTGCGAAGAATCGAACTTCAGTACAGGTAATCGGACTCGGTTTGTTTACAGGTCTCATGCCCGCACTTCATGGTCGATTTACCTTGCTTATTCCTGTTGTCGGGTTGGTGTTCTTGTGGTGGGGGATTCAGCGTTTGGTGTCTCGACGTGTTGCCGTATTGGCAATATTTGTCACGGCTATTGGGTACGAGGGTTCTCGTCTTTTGAACCATTTTGTGAAGCGGTCTCTATACGAAGCTTCATATGACCAAGAGAGTCGTCTGCTACGCCGACTGTTTGACCCGACAGTGTGGCCAGCCCTGTTGCGAACCATGGCTGGACAAACCTGGTACTTGACGGCAACGTCATGTGGGTTGGTTGGTGTTGGTGTTGCATTCGCGGTGTGGCGTATTCGTTCTGAAGGTGGCGCGCGTACGGTGTCAGCTGATCCGCAACGTCTCGGTCTACTTGTTCTTATTGTCAGTTCACTGTTGGTTATCTTCACCGGCGGTTTGCAGTTGTTGTACGGCGCTCGTGGAGATCATCTGATTTACGGTCGCTATGTAGAAATTCTTGTGCCTGCACTATTGGTAGTTGCGTGCGTTGGAATTGAGAAATCTTTTGTTCTCGCAGAACGAGCGTGGTTGTTAACCGGTTTGTTCGTCGGTGCCTTGTCACTTTTTTATGTGTTGATTGACGGCGGCGACGGCGTTAAGGGCGGATATGTGCGCAATGACATTGTGTTTCCGAACATTGTTGGTACAGACGTTGTGCGTTATCTAGTCACTCCGAGTCTTGTCAATTTTGGTGCTGTGTTTGTACTTGCCACTTTGGTTTTATGGACTGTGTTACGACGTCAAGGCACGTGGTCCATTGTTGTGCTCACTGTCGCACTTGCTGCCGGTTCTATGTATTCAGGTTCTCGGAGCATCCTTAGTCGTACCGATGATTTAGTGGCCGTTAGTCAAACTTTGGCGAAGGTGCAAGATTCGGGCACTCAGCTAGTCGGTTTTGATATGGGCGTTCGCAACGACAGGTCGTACTACTACCTTCGCTATAAATTGCATCCCATCAAGATTGTTCGTTTTGATATTTCGGGCCCCGATGCTGTAATCCCAGCCGAGTACAACTGTGTCTACGGTATGCCCAATAAACCGCCAACTGATGGGGAATGGACCATCGTCGCAGACGAGGTAGTGCTCCAACGGGTACTGTTTCAAAGGGTCGGAACGACCCACTGCTAATGAGAGAGATGTCGACACAATGACCTATAGCCCCGACCAATGCGACGTGAGCGTTGTTCTTCCTGTCTATAACGAAAAAGGCCACCTTCGTGCCGAGATCGACCGCGTACGTGCTGCCCTGACTGCTTCACGCTTCAGTTTCGAGATCATTGTCGTTGATGATGGCTCTAGTGATGGTTCTGAGAAAGAGCTCCCCACCATTCCTGATATCACTCTGATTCGTCATCGTCAGAACCAGGGAAGTGGGTCGGCGCGTCGTACGGGAACTACTGCTGCACGCGGCCGAATTGTCGTGTGGACAGATGTCGACATGACGTACCCGAACGACCTGATTCCGGAACTCGTGGAAGCGATGGACGGATATGACCACATCGTCGGTTGGCGTCAATCTGAAGAAGGAACCTTGAAGTTTCTCCGCACGCCTGCCAAGTGGATTATCCGTAAGTTGGCCAGCTATCTCTCAGAAACGGACATCAAAGACTTGAACTCTGGTTTGCGTGCATTTCGTCGTGATGTTGCGATGCAATATGTGCATGAACTTCCCAAAGGTTTCTCCTGCGTAACGACTTTGACTATGTCGTTTCTTGGAAACGGCTACAAGATTGCATTCTTTCCGATTCAGTATTTCCCGCGCGCTGGAAGCTCAAAGTTCCATTGGCTGAAAGATACGCGCCGGTACATTCTGCAGGTCGTTCGCATGACCTTGTCGTACAACCCACTGAAAGTGTTCTTGCCACTGGGGCTTGCCTTGCTTTCGCTCGGATTCATCAAGTTGGGGTTTGATTGGGCTGGGCGTGACTTCAAACTTGCTGCTAACACGCTGCTGGTTTTCTTTGCAGCCTTGCAAGTGATAACTGTTGGACTACTTGCAGATCTTGTTGTACGTGCCACCAAGGCACCCACCGCTGTTCCTCCTGCGTAAGCGATAACCGTTGTGCCTCAACCGGTTCGTATAGCAATCATCGGCGCTGCGCTGTCAGCCAACAAGGGTGCAGCGGCAATGGTCGAGTCTGTGATGGCACGTTTACCTAATGAGATGGGTGAATGTCATTTCGACATTCTCACCACATACCCAGAAGCTGATGCGTCACGTGTTCCTGCGGGTGCTGACGCGGATGTTGTGGGGCTCCAGCCCTTACGTCTCGCTCTCGTTGAGTTTCCCATTGCATGTTTGGCACTGGTGATGCGAAAGCTTCATCTGCCGCTGTTCTGGGTTCGTTCACGAGGCTGTCGTTCGATGTTGGATTCCTCGGTTGTAGTCGATGTGGCCGGAATCAGTTTTGCTGATGGTCGTGGATTCGCAATTGTGGTCTACAACGCTCTCATGACCGGCGTGCCTCTCATGTTGGGAGTTCCTGTGGTTAAGGCTGCTCAGGCTCTTGGCCCATTTAAGTCTGTTCCGAATAAGTGGCTAGCTCCATTGGTGCTTCGTCGCGTGAAGACCGTGTGCGCACGAGGCGCACGCACTCGTGAACATTTGGATTCACTAGGTGGTGTCAACTCCATTGACGTTGCAGATCTTGCGTTCTCACTTGATGAGGCGGCGAGTTTTCCTGCAGCCGTCGCTAACGCACTCGGAACAATAGAGAAAGACTTCATTGTTGTGATGCCGAGTGCAGTGGTGCGCGGTATCTATGAATCGAGTGGCGGTGATTACGTGTCGGCCATGGCGTCGCTAGTAGCCGATATTCGACAAAAGACTGGTCGCAGTGTGGTGATCGCTCCACATTCGTATCGGGCTGGGTTACCAGAAGGCCGAATGAACGATGGTCCTGTATGTCGTGAGGTTGCTGCTACATGTTCCAATGATGCTCAAGTACTTGGGCTTGATTTTGATCTCACCGCCGGTGAACTGCGTCATCTTGTAGCGCACTGTTCAGTTCTTGTTACTTCTCGTTTTCACGCCATGATCTCGGGTCTTGCTACGTCAACCCCAACGGTCGTTGTTGGTTGGAGTCATAAGTACAAAGAAGTCCTTGACGATTTCGGCTTGTCAAACTTGGGCCTTGATTCTTCAGCATTGAATAAGCCGTCTGAAATTGCTGACGTTGTTGTTCGAGTTCTCTCATCTAAAGATGAGATTTCTCAGCAAATTTCTGTCGCTCTTCCAGCAGTGAAGGTTCGCTCACTTCGTAACTTCTCCGCAATTGCTGAGGCTGCTGTCTGATGAATGTAACGACTGACCTTTCTGGTGTCATTGCCTCTGGCATGTGCATTGGCTGTGGTGCATGTGAGATGGCTGATTCATCAGTTCGGGTTTCGCTTAATCCGAAGAAGCTTATTTTTGAACCAGAGACTCCTGGCTCACAGGCTGCAGCAGACGTGTGTCCGGCGGTCGCGGTTGATTATGAGGGTTTACAGAAGTATCTATTCCCAGGGTCTGAAATTGGCGCTTACGGCGTCGTTCGCTCTGTGCATTTGTCGCAAAGCACGAACAGCGCGCGAAACATGGCAGCTAGTTCTGGCGGTCTCATCAAAGAAGTGTTGCGTAATCTCTTAACAACGGGCGATATTGACGGTGTGATTGCACTTGATCATGTTGCTGGCATTGACTTCGCAGCACGTCTTGTGAGTACTCCTGAAGATGTGGACACGTTACCTGGCTCGATTTATCACAACCTTAAACAAACACCTGCTCTGCAGATTTTGCGCGACACTCCTGGACGTTTCGCTCTTGTCGCAATTCCGTGCCAACTAGAAGGCATGTATTCGTGGATTCGCAATCAGGCGCCGGAGCTTCGCGACAAAATTGTTCTCACTGTCGGATTGTTGTGCGGTTGGCAATATTCCCATCACAGCATTAATGCCATGGGTGAGTACCTGGGTTACGACCCAGAATCCATTTCGGATATTTCGTACCGCGGTGGTGGCCCAGTAGGCAAGTTGACCGTTACTACTACCGATGGTGAGGTGTACACAGCCAGCCGTCGAGTCGACTTTGGGTATCAGGTTGCTTTCGACAGGCACTTCAATACGAATCGTTGTCATGTGTGCATTAACCACTCGAACTTCCTTGCTGATTTGGTTGTGGGCGACGCATGGTTGCCTAGCACCGTGTTTACAAAGACCGGTGTAAGTCTTGTTGTATGTCGCACTGAGTTTGCAGAATCTGTATTGCGTCGCTTGGTGGATAACGGCTCTTGTGTGTCCATCGAGGTGGGAGAAGACGAGATTCGGGAATCCCAAACTGACAGAGTCATTTTTGGAGAGTTTGCATATGCATATGCAGCGTTTCTTCAGAACCTCGGTCTTCATACTCCGCAGCTTGTCGGGCCAAACCATGGCTTCGGTACTCTGAAGCCAGAACGCCAAGTTGCTTCATTTCATCGCGAACTAGTGAGAAAGCAAGCGCTTATGGCTGCCAGGCGTTATCGCTACATGAAGTGGCGCAAAGGTACCCGCGAACTTCGTGGTTACATCATGCGTTATGTGCGCTGGTTTTTGGTTCGCATTCTTCGCGTGAAGAGTCTGAGCGGTCAGCGCAAAGAGATATCGAAAGATCGCTTCTCAGGATTTCGCTGAATTATTCAGCCGTGAAATCACGCTTGAGATTAGAGCACCGCTGAGATCAACAGCGATGAAAACAACTCGGCTCATCAGAGCAAGCGATACTGCCAACGGAGTGCCGATAATGCCTCCGGCTAATGAAGTGAACACTGCCTCGCGAACACCAATACCGCCTGGCACTCCTACTACAACAAAACCTGCAAGCCAGGAAGTGGTGGTGACGAACAGCATGTCAGCGATGCTGATTTTGGCTCCGAAAGCTGTTGCCGTGACCGACGTAGATAGCGACATCAAGATCCAAGCGGGAACGTGAAGGATCGTCAGACGAGCGAGCCTCTTCGGGTCTGTCAGTGATGACGCAGATGACGAGACTCGGGTTGCGACACGAATGATTACTGCGCGTAGAGATGGCTGTGAGAAGGCTGCATAGGCAAGGACGAGTCCGACACCAATCAAAACTGCAATGAGTCGGTGGCCAGTTGTTGCGGCGGCTCCGATACCAATGGTCACCACTGCTGCTGCGTATGTCGTCACGAGAGACAAACCAGTTGAGGCATATGCATCAAGACGAGGAATGCCGTTACGCACGGCAAGTTCCGCTCGTCCCACTATGGGCCAGATGCCGCCTGGAACGTACTTTCCTAACTGGCCAGTGAAATACCACGACATGGCGTTGCGGTGTCGCACGTTGTGGGAACGAGCGACAATCATCGTCACCCAAATCCAACCAATTGATGTCATGGCCGCAAGGCCTAGGAGGAGACTGAGAACAAGGTTGATTGCATTTACCTGACTAAAGGCGTTGCTGACTTCGTCCCACTTTGACACCAAGGTTTTGGCAACAAATGCAACACCAGCGATACCGATAGCGACACCCAATAGTGAACTGATGCGGGCAAGAAGTGGGTGCGATTTCATCGACGATCCTGCATGAATGGAAAGTGGCTTCGCACTGTTCGTACTTCGTCCGCTGATATGTCTGCGTACAGGATGCATTGCTCATCATTCGCTTCGGCGATTACTTCTCCAAGGGGGTTAATGACACGACTGTCGCCGGCGTAATCCAAACCGCCACCAGTGCCTATGCGATTACAGCCAATGACAAATGCTTGGTTCTCTATTGCTCGCGCACGCAGCAATGCCATCCAGTGTTCACGGCGACTAGCAGGCCAATTGCCCGGTATGAGAAATACGTCTGTGTTGGCAGCTGTTTTCCAGAACTCATCGGCGAAGCGAAGGTCGTAACACACAAAAAGCGTCACTCGAATTCCATCAACGTTGACAGTGACAAATTCTTTGCCTGGACGGAAGTAGGTATCTTCGCCACCGAATGTAAATGGGTGAATCTTGTGGTACCGGTGTTGTTCGCCTTGCGGGCTCACAAGAACGAAAGAATTGAAGGGGCGAGGATCGTCCTTTGTCACTTCAGGACAACTGCCACCAACCCAAATGTTATGTTGCGTTGCCATCTTGGTAAGGAATTGAGATGTTGGGCCACCTTCGGGCTCGCCGATATTGCTTCGGTCAACAACAAAGCCTGTTGAGAACATCTCTGTGAGCAAAACAAAAGTCGCCCCGTTCTCTACGGCAGTTGAAACTAGGGGAGCGAGTTGCGCAAAGTTGGCGTCCCTGTCTTCCCACACAGTGTCAACCTGAAGAACTGCAACTTTCATGCCCATGCTCGCAATTGCTCAGATGCACGCGAGATGGTGGACAACTCTTTGCAGAATGCGAAACGAACGAGGTGTCGACCTTCTGATTCGTTTCGTGGATCATAAAGAACCGCCGCAGGGATAGCGACGATTCCTGCTTGGCCAGGGAGTTCGCGACAAAAAGCAACGCCGTCACCATCAGCCCGACGACCACGCACATCTGCAGTGATGAAGTACGTGCCTTCGGGGGTGATGGGTCGTAACCCACACTCGTCAAGCGCCAACATTAAAACATCGCGTTTGCGTTGCAGATCAGCCGCGAGTTCAACAAAGTATGAATCGGGGAGTCGTAGTCCAGCGGCAATTGCTGGTTGAAACGGTGAACCGCCGGCGAATGTGAACAATTGCTTTGCCATCCGTGTTGCATTGATAAGAGGAGCTGGAGCACATGCCCACCCAATTTTCCAACCGGTTGTATTGAAAGATTTACCGCCTGAAGAAATAGTGATCGTGCGTTCGAACATGCCAGGCAGAGTTGCAATGGGAATGTGCTTCTGGTTGTCGAAAACCAAGTGCTCGTAGACCTCGTCTGAAATCACTAGGAGGTCGTGCTCGATGGCTATTGCTGCAATGGTCTGAAGTTCTTCCAATGTGAATACTGAACCGGTTGGGTTATGCGGCGAGTTCAGAAGAATCATGCGCGTGCGAGGTGTAATTGAGCGTCGCAGTTCGTCAGCGTCAAATTCGTATCGTCCAGACTGTTGCGGACGTAATGTCACCGGCACCGATACAGCGCCTGCCAACGCAATGCACCCTGCATACGTATCAAATAAAGGTTCGAAAACAATTACCTCGTCACCGTCATTAAGAATGCCGAGAAGTGCACCAGCCAAAGCTTCGGTTGCTCCCATCGTGATGAGAATTTCTGTGGCAGGGTCGTAGATGAGCCCCCAGAAACGATCTTGATGCCCGCTGACGGCGAGTCGAAGATCTGCCATTCCAATACCAGGGGGGTATTGGTTGTTTCCCGCAGCAATTTGGTCGCGTGCAATCTGTAGAACCTCTGCCGGGCCGTCATAGTCAGGAAACCCTTGGCCAAGATTGATGGACCCAGTTGATACAGCGAGTGCTGTCATCTCAGCAAAGATCGATGCACCAAAGCCTTGTAGGCGACTCGTTAATGGCGACTGAGCATTCACTGCTTCAATCGTATGTGATGGGAGGGCAGGAACTAGGCAGTCCAGCCGGCGAACGCATCGATCATGGCTGTGACATCACCGAGTGGATACAAGATTGGGCACGTTGCGCCATCGCTCATGTATTCACGAACCTTTGCGCGGGCTTCATCTGGTGTTCCTGAAGCAGTGAGCATCTGAACAATTTCATCGGGCACAAGCTTTGATGCAGCCTCAACTTGTTCATGGGTTGCAGGCCAGGTGAGAACTTCGCCAACCTTGTCAAGCAGCGACTGTGGAACGCCTGATGCTTTCATGATGTGTGGCTGTTGACCGAGGTATTGCGTGACCATCATGCGAGCCATGTCGAGAGCAGTTTTGCGATCTTCATGAACACTGCAGACAACGAGTTGTGGTCTGTCGATCTTTTCCCATGACCGACCAGCTTTGTCGGCACCAATGGCAAGGTGCTCCAGAGCCTTCTTGTTGTAGTCGGGGGAGACGAGATAGTTGAGAACGACTCCGTCAGCAATTTCTCCTGCGAGCTCCATCATTTGCATTCCGGTTGCACCGAGATAGATGGGAACATCTTTGGGACGGCGCTCTTGATATACGTAATCGAGTTCAACGCCGTCAAGGTGCACGAATTCACCGTTCATGGTGACTGTTTCATTTGCAAGTAAAGCACGAACAGCAGTGATGATCTCACGCATCGCACGAAGAGGCTTTGCGCGAGAGATCCCCACCTTTTCTGCAAGTGGATCCCACCATGCACCGATGCCCAGAATTACGCGACCTGGTGCAAGGTCATCGAGCGTTGAGAATGTTGCAGCGAGACGAGCAGGGTTGCGTGTCCAACAGTCAACAACGCCCGAACCAATCTTGATTTTGTCTGTAACGGCAGCAAACGCTGACATTGGAACAATGGCATCGCGAACAAGTCGACTGTCTGCTTGCCATACAGCTTCAAAGCCTTTTTGTTCTGCGTACTTTGTGTACTCCATTCCCTCAGCAATGGGATGTGCGTCTTGCAAGTAGAGAGCAGCGGGGCTTGTCATGTTGGGTCCTCGTTTGAGTCGGAGTTTTTAGGTTTCATTGGAAGTTGAGTGCGCCATATTCCATCAGCAGCATGAAGTGCTGCAGCGACTGCTGGCGCAGTAGGTACAAGACCGATTTCACCGACGCCCTTGATGCCGTAGGGACTGCGTGGTTGAGGGCATTCCACCATGATCACATCGACTGGTGGCATATCTTTCGGACGAATGATTCCGAGAGAACGCAAAGTCATGTTCGTTGGGTAACCCATTTCGTCGCTGGGGAATTCTTCGGTTAATGCGTAACCAAGACCCATGTGGACTGAACCTTCGATCTGACCTTCACACAGAGTTGGGTTGACGGCGCGACCAACGTCGTGCACTGCCACAACCTTGTCAATCTTTTGAGTCTCTGGGTCCATGATGACCATCTGTGCTGCATAACCAAATGCTGAGTGAATAATCGGATTCTCTACACCCGGTTCACCAAGATGGTGTGTCCAGTCGATGACGTATTCGCCGGTGTAGTCAATGCCGGTCTTGCATCCATCTTCAAGTGCCGCTGCACATGCACGCTGAACACTGGCTGCTGCCATTAGGGTTCCGCGACTGCCGGTTGTTTGACCAAAACCCAACTGGCGGGTTGTATCAACGAATACGCGAATCGACGAGGCGTCAATGCCGAGCTCTTCTACAGCTACTTGAAGCGCAACGGTGTGTACTCCTTGACCCATCTCTGTCCAACCATGTCGAACTTCAACAATGCCATCTGTACGAAAGTGCACCACAGCGCGCGCAACTTCGCGGAATCCGTTTCCTAGTCCCGAGTTCTTGAGTCCGAGACCTAGGCCAACCGCGCGTCCCGCCGCAACAGCGGCGTCATATGCAGGTTTTATTTCGTCAAGACACATATCTGCACCTTTGCAGCCATCATCCATGATTTGTCCGGGGCCCCACACTTGACCTGGGTGAATCACGTTGCGCTTGCGAATTTCCCAACCAGAAATACCCAATTGCTCTGCAAGTCGATCAAGGCAACCTTCCATAGCGAACTGTGCTTGGTTTGCGCCGAAACCGCGGAACGCTCCACAGACAGGGTTGTTGGTGCGAACAGCCACCGAGGCGACATCTACGTTTGGCACGAAATAGGGGCCAGTTGCGTGTCCGGCTGCGCGCTCGAGAACTTTCATGCCAACAGATGCGTAGGAACCTGAGTCGCCAATCATTCGAACATGAACGGCGGTCAGCTTGCCATTGGCGTCGCAACCAACTGTGTACTCCATGCGAATCGGGTGACGCTTTGCGTGCATGAGGAAGCTTTCCTCGCGCGACAATGTGCAATTAACCGGTTGCTGTAATAGCCACGCAGCAAGTGCGGTTTGTCCTTGGTTTGACATGTCTTCTTTGCCACCAAAAGCGCCGCCGTTGGAAACAAGTTCAATAGTGACTGTGTCTTTCGGAACATTCAAGATGTCGCATATTTGATCGCGGTCATCCCAGACACCTTGACCGCCTGAATACACATGCATGGTGCCAGCGTCAGTGTTCGGTACTGCAAGAGTTGATTCGGGTTCCAGGAAAGCATGTTCGATGCGCTGAGTCTGAAAAGTTTCAGAAACTGTGAACGAACTTCTGTCCAGAGCAGATGCTGTGTCTCCACGCTGATACTCGCTGCGAGACAAAACATTGTTCTCTGTGCCCCAAACAGCAATTTCGGTATCTGTTATTGCAGCAACTGCATCAACGATGGGGCGAAGTGGCGCGTATGAAACTTTTATTAGCTGCGCAGCTGCGCGGGCCTCACGACGAGTGCGAGCCACAACTATTGCAAGCACATCTCCTGCATACGATGTTCGTTCGCCAACACCAATGAAGATTGGCCAATCCTTGTAGATGATTCCAACGCGAATATGACCAGGAACATCTGCTGCTGTAAACACCGCCTCTACACCCGGCGCTGCTAAAGCATCTGCGGTGTCGATTGCGAGCACGTCCGCACGAACGTGCGCTGTGAGGTGGAGAGCTGCATGCAACATACCGGGCACTCGGATGTCGTCGACATATCCACGATCACCAAGTGCAAGTTCGCCAGCTTCGTATTTAGCTCCGCGCGATCCGATGCCGCCAGGAAGTGAAACTGAAACAGGGGTTCCTTTTGCAACAACATCAATTGCGTCAAGAATTTTTACGTATCCAGTGCAACGACATAGATGTGCGCCAAGGTGTCGGGCCATATCTTCCCGCTTGAGGTCAGCCCCCTTTTTGTCAATTTGTGATTTCGCACGCATGACAATGCCTGGGATACAAAACCCGCACTGCAGTCCACCGCATGCCGCAAATGCATCTGAAAAAGATTGCCGTTCCGATTCATCGACGCCTTCCAGCGTGATGATGTCACGTCCTTCAGCTTTGGCAACGGGGTACTGGCATGAGACCTGGGCTTTGCCGTCAATCATGATGGTGCAGCAGCCGCATTGGCCGGAGGGGGAGCAACCATCTTTAGGCGACGTGATGTCGAGCTCGTCTCGTAGGGCTGCAAGCAGATGCGGATGGTCAGAGGCGACTGAAACGTCTCGGCCGTTGACCCGAAATGAGACACGTGTGGAAGAGGCGGCTAGATCAGTCATTGGGACCAACTTATACGAAAAGTAAAAGTAAAAGCCATAAAGTTCTTGGGTTCCATGCGGGGGACTCTTGGCGGAATAGGGTTCCCGTATGAAGTCCAGTTGGGTACGCCGCCCCATCACAGGGCTAGGAGTCTCACTCCTTGCTATTGCCCTCACGGTCACCCTTCCTGTCTGGGCTGTCATCACCATGCTGGTCGATGCCGTTCGAGGTCGATGGCGTTTCCCAATTCCGCGCCTCATTGCATTTGCAACCTGTTGGGCGTGGCTTGAGACATCTGGTCTCGTAGTTGCTTTGTTCCTGTTCTTTACAGGACGAGGTCGCAGCGTGTCGGCTCACTACGCACTGCAAACATGGTGGTGTCGCAGTCTTATTCAGGCACTCGGTTTCACAGTCGGTTTGCAGATCACAGTTGAAGGCGCAGAACATGTTGGTGCCGGACCATTCATCGCACTCGGCCGTCACGCAAGTCTTGCTGACTCAATCATGAGTTCATGGGTCGTTGCTTCGCATGTTGGGTTGCGTCCGCGATTCGTTCTGAAGAAAGAACTGAAGATGGATCCGTGTCTTGACATTCTTGGCCATCGTTTGCCGAATTATTTCGTTGACAGAGAATCTTCGAATATTGCTGGCGAGCTCCAAGGTATTGAGCAGATGGCCGCTGGTCTTGGAGTAAAAGATTGCGCAGTGATTTTTCCGGAGGGAAGTAGGGCTAGTGCGAAGAAACGGGTTCGAGCACTCGAGCGCTTGCGCGAACGTTCGCCACAGCGCGCTGAAGTTCTCTCAGGGTTGAAGTATCTGATTCCTCCCAAGCCAGCAGGAGCGAGCGCTTTGTTATCAGCAGTTCCAGGGGCAAATGTTCTTGTTATGTGGCATAGCGGTTTTGACGGACTCGATACGTTTTCTGGGATATTGAGCCACTTAGGTCGGGCAAAGGCAAAAGTACATGTTCATGTAGAAGAGATTTCGCGTGCCATGATTCCGTCTGGTGAAGCCTTTGTTGCTTGGCTCGACGCAAAATGGGTCGAAATGGATAACGCAGTTCGTCGTCAGTTAGACATCGATACAAATAACAATCGGGGGGTTGTTCATGGGTAAAGCAATGGCAGTATCAGCGATCACAATTGTGATCATCATGCTGGTCACATGGTTGATAAGTCTGGCCATCAAGAATGCGTCGATTGTTGACATTACGTGGGGTCTTGGTTTTGCGGTCACATCCTGGGTGCTTGCTCTCACTATCGATGGTGATTCAACGCGGCAGGCATTACTTGCATTCATGGTTGGCCTGTGGGGTCTTCGTCTCGGTGGTTATCTTGCCAAACGCAACCTTGGGCACGGTGAAGACTGGCGCTACAAATTGATGCGCAAGAAGAGAGGCCCGAACTTCGGAATGATCAGTCTTGTCACTGTCTTTGGACTTCAAGGCGCGTTGATGTTCACAGTCTCGTTGCCTGTGATGTTTGGCAACTCTGATTCCACACCTGGCGTTGGCCCGATTGCTGTTATCGGAATCATGGTGTGGGCTGTTGGTTTTCTATTCGAAGCAATTGGTGACTGGCAATTGTCACGCTTCAAACGCGATTCTTCTAACGCTGGCAAGGTGATGCAGACAGGCTTGTGGAGCCTGACTCGTCATCCCAACTACTTCGGTAACGCACTGTTGTGGTGGGGTATCGGCATTGTTGCTGCAGAAACCGGCAGTGGTGTTTTCGGCTTCATTGGTCCAGTTGTAATGACCTATTTGTTGCTCAAGGTCTCAGGTGTTCCTATGTTGGAACACTCAATGAACAAGCGCCGCGAAGGCTATGCAGAATATGCAACTCGCACGAGCGTGTTTATCCCGCGTTTGCCGAAGAAGGCGTAAAAACTAAATCGCTGCTAGGGCGCGATGAATGTCGTCGACAAGATCATCTGCGTCTTCTAGCCCAATTGAGAATCGCAGAAGTCCTTCGGTCACGCCCATTGTGGCGAGCGCCTCAGTTGAAAGCCCTACATGTGTGCTGGTGGCCGGATGACATACCAATGTCTCGGGTCCACCAAATGATGTAGCAATGCGTACGACTTGTAGCAGGGACACGAGTTCTTGGCACTTCGCAAAATCGCCATCAATCTCAACTGCAATTACAGTTCCGCCCAGGCGCATCTGCTCGCGCGCCAATTCATGTTGCGGGTGGGATTCTAAGAACGGGTGGGATACCGACAGGATTTTGCTGTGGCCTTCCAACGAACGAGCCAGAATAAGTGCGCTTTGATTCTGGCGTTCCGTACGAACTCCTAGTGTTCGTATTCCGCGCAATCCGTTTGCAGCGTCGTATGGCGAGGCCACTGCGCCGTGCATGACTGCGTATCCCCACACTGAGTCAATGAGATCTTTCTCGCCCGCGATAACGCCGAGAAGCGCGTCGTTGTGTCCGTCAATGCCTTTAGTGGCGGAGTGCAAAACAATGTCGATTCCAAAATCAAGTGGTCGTTGTCCCATTGGTGTGGCAAGCGTTGAATCAACAACCGTGAATGGTCCACGAATGGCTCCAAGCTCTGCAAGATTTGTAATTGCAAGTCTTGGATTCGATGGAGTCTCTGCAATTACCAACATTGTTTTGCCCGGTATCACTGCAGCAGCAAATGAACCAGGGACTGATGGATCAACGAAAGTTGTTTCTATTCCAAAACGCGCACAGGGTCCTTGCAAGAAAGACAAGGTGGCGCCGTACAGATTGTTCTGCGAGACGATATGTGAACCGTTTCCACAGAACGACAAAATGACTGAAGCTATGGCTCCCATGCCAGAGCCAAAGGCAAGAGCGGATTCAGCGCCTTCTAGTTCAGCGACAGCATTCTCAAATTGGACGACTGTTGGGTTCGAGAACCGCGAGTAGAAGGTTTCAGACCGAAGACCTGTGGCACGTTTGGAGGCATCGGAAAGACTGTCTGATTCCCACACCGAATTCGGCCAGATGGCAGGCGACAGGGAACCCGATTCATCGCGACCGGCTGTAATTGCATTGGTATCTGGCTTTTGAGGCACCTGCTGATGCTAACGAAAACGGGGCAACGTTCCGTGTCCATTTCATGAGAGATGGCTCCGAAACTTCAGATTGTGTTAATTTTGAATTCATGTTCTCTTATTTAGACGCCGCAACCGGCAGCATGATTATCACCGCCATCGCTGGTGGAGTGGCTGGACTTGGTGTCGCAGTCAAGATGTGGTCAGCTCGCATCAAGTCAAAAATCACTGGCAAGCCAATGCCTGATTTCGATTCCTCGGACGAGGACGACACCGCCTCAGCTCACGACTAACCCATGTCGAGCATTCTTCAAGATCCAGGCTCTTTTCGTGACCCCTTGAGCAAGGTCTTTGTTGGTGATGGCAAAGTTGTAAGAGCCTTCACCGAAATGGGTGCATCTGACATCGACAAGGTGTGGAAGAAAAAGTCGATTCAGCGTGCGCTTGAATCCGGCGATCTCATTGAATCCACCATTGTCGAGCCTGGGTCTGTTGGCCTAGGTGCGCCATGGGTCTCAGCGATGACGCATCCGTTGGTGCCATTCATTTCGTATCCGTATGAGTGGACTTTTTCCATGTTGCAGGATGCGGCGTTGTTGCAACTCAAGCTCACACGTGCTGCGCTTGTTGACGGTGTTGGCGTTAAAGATGCGACTCCGTACAACATCCAATTCCAGGGTTCACGTGCACAGTTCATTGACGCCGGCTCCTTTGAAGTTCGTAAAAAGGGTGATCCTTGGTACGGGTATCAGCAGTTTTGCGAGATGTTCCTGTATCCATTGATGTTGCAGGGTTATCTTGGCGTTGGCTTTCAGCAGATGCTCCGTGGTTCTGTGAATGGCATCTCGATTGACACCATGCGCAAATTGTTGCCTGCAAGCTTGCGACACCCTCGCAAGGGCCGTCTGACTCATGTTGTGCTTCATGCTGCTGCTCAGAAGCGTTACGCCGATTCAAACGTTGACATGAAGAAGCAAGCTGCGAAATCGGGTTTGAACGCACAAGTACTTGATGCCACCATGAAGAAGCTGGAAGGCATTGTCTCCAGCATCAATCTCGGCGACAAGAAGTCGACCTGGTCTGAATATTCAGAGCGTGGTCACTACATCGAATCAAGTCTTGACGAGAAACAGAAGTTTGTGCGCGATGCCGTTGCATCTGCTCCTCGCAAACAAGTGTGGGATATCGGATGTAACGACGGCGTTTTTAGTCGCATTGCGTCAGCACATTCTGATTACGTAGTTGCGATGGACGCTGACCCGCTCGTTATTGATCGTTTATACAACACGTTGAAGGCAGAGAAGAACGAAAAAATTCTTCCTCTTTATGTTGACCTCACAGATTCCGGTGGCGGGGTTGGTTGGCGCGGACAAGAACGTCCAGGCATTTTCAATCGCGGCAATCCAGACATCGTTATGGCTCTTGCGGTTATCCACCATATGGCAATCACATTCCATGTTCCTCTGGCTTCACAACTCGACATGTTCCGTGATCTCACCCCAGAGCTCATCATCGAAATGCCACACGCAGATGACCCAATGGTGCGCAAATTGCTGACAAATAAGCGCGACGGTATTCACGATGACTTCAATCTGGATGAATTTGAGCGATTGCTGAACGAACGCTTCACTGTGAAGTCAAAGATGCTGCTATCAAGCGGTACCCGCACCATTTTCCACGCTGTCCGTAAGGACTAGCGGAAGGGGTGGCGACCCAATCTCGCCGATAACATTGCAGAGTCGTGGTGCTTACTGCACCTCAACTGGCGACGTGGCCGAGTGGTTTAGGCAAGGGCCTGCAAAGCCCTGTACCAGGGTTCGATTCCCTGCGTCGCCTCTATAGGTCTAAGTGTTTTCCCGGCAGTCGGGGCACAAAATTCCCACGGAGGCGTCGACGCAGTCTTGGCAAAAGATGATGCGCACCCGACACGTTGGTACGTCGCAGTTATAAAACTGATTCGACGGACCCGAACACGTTTGGCACACTCCTAATACTTTGGCGTCTTTACTGAAGTCAACCATGAGACGTCGATCAAAGACGTATAGCGAGCCTTCCCATAGACCGTCGTCTTTGAAGGTCTCGCCATATCGAACAACTCCGCCATCCATTTGGTACACCTGGTTGAATCCACGATTCTTCATAAGCAAAGAAAGAACTTCGCACCGGATGCCGCCGGTGCAATACGTGATCACAGGTTTGTTTTTCAGATGATCGAATTTGCCACTCTCAAGTTCACGCACGAAATCGGGAGTCGTGCGTGTGTCGGGCACAATGGCATTGCGGAATTTGCCGATCTTTGCTTCGAATGCATTACGCCCGTCGAAGAATGCGACATCGCCACCGTATTGCTCTACTAACTCGTGAACTTCGTGAGGCTTCAGATGAATACCCCCACCGACAACACCAGTCTCGTCAACAACTATCTCTTCCGGAACACCAAAGGTGACAATCTCGTCTCGTACGCGCACGGCAAGGCGAGGGAAGTCTTCTCCGATTCCATCAGACCACTTCCAATCGATGTTGTGAAAGCCAGGGTATTCACGCGTGATGCGTCTGTAGCTTTTAATGGCTTCAAGTTCGCCACCAACTGTTCCATTGATGCCGTGTTTCGAAATAATGATGCGACCTTTAAGGCCCAAACTTTCGCATAGCGTGCGTTGCCATAGACGTATGGCGTTAGGGTCCACTAACGGTGTGAACTTATAGAACAGAAGAATTTTGATCTCGCTAATTCGTACAAATGTACAGCGGGAACTAGCCGCTTGGCGAGAACTAGAGGTTCAAGAGTTCGCGTATGTTTTCCGGAACAAAGTTGTTCTCTGTAGTTGTGTCGGCTTCGACAAGTTCTACAAGACGGTTGACGACTTCAATTGGGTCCATCTGATTCGTAGTGACCATCTGGCCAACCATCTTGTGAATTTCTGCTGCGGGTGCATTGATTGAAGAATCATTGAACCATTCCCACATGGAATCAGCCATACGGTCGTTAAAACCAGTGTTGTATGGCGCAGGGTTAATTAAACAGACGTCAATGCCTTGCGGAGCCAACTCGGCGCGCATCGCTTTGCCCATTGCTTCAAGGGCATGTTTAGTCATGGCGTACGGGCCAAATCCGGGAGCCGCTAAGACGCCGGCGATTGACGACATGATGATGATTCTTCCTGAACCTTTGGCTGCCATTCGTGGCAAGGCCGCTTGAGTGGCAGCGACGGTGCCAAAGACATTGACTTCGAATACTTTACGAAGACGATCGTTCGGCACATCGGACATGGGGCCTGTCTGACCGTATCCAGCATTATTGATGAGAACGTCAATATCCCACGCTGAGATCTTTGCAATGTCCGCGGAGTTGGTGATGTCTACTTTTTCCACCTGCAGTTGAGGTGCTTCAGCGGAAAGCGATTTAGCTTGCTCTGCAGTCTCGGTCGTTGCAATCACATGATGTCCGCGAGCTGCAAGCGCGATGGCAGCGCCTTTGCCGAATCCGGAACCTGCGCCTGTGATGAGAATAGTTTTCGACATGATGAACTCCTGAGATGTTGTCTTTCTTCACGATAGGCGAGAGTGTGCTGTGTTTGGTGTTCCAACGCTGTGAAGTCACACACCTATGACTATTCTCGCTTCATGATTACACGCCAAGAAGCAATTGCTGAATTGACCCAAAGCGGAATGCCGCTTGAGCTTCAGACGGTTGAGGTGCACGGCAATCCTTTGCGTGTATTCAAGAATGCACCTGATTCACTTCGTGAAGTGTGGCTTCTTGCGGCACAACAAGGCGACACGCCGTATTCGATTTACGAAGACAAGGTCATCACCTACGGCGAAGCGCATCGTCAAGTGGTCTCGGTTGCTGCATGGCTCACTTCACAAGGAGTGAAGAAGGGCGACCGAGTGGCGCTCGGTATGCGCAATTACCCCGAATGGGCAATTGCTTTCTGGGCTACTCAATGTATTGGTGCAGTGATGGTTAGTTTGAACGCCTGGTGGATTGCTGACGAATTGAAATACGCACTGTCCGACTCTGGTGCTACTGCCGTGATCGTTGATGGTGAACGTCAAGATCGTTTGTCCGACGAGTTGTTGGC
>Ga0114975_10001072_pt1 | contig 19913 bp, 17 predicted proteins | sample S_130626_EF_Meta_FD_87031 | JGI IMG/M metagenome (GOLD analysis project Ga0114975, IMG submission 87031) | Freshwater microbial communities from Lake Simoncouche, Canada to study carbon cycling - S_130626_EF_MetaG | ecosystem: Environmental > Aquatic > Freshwater > Lake | place: Lake...
AAAAAAAAAACTAGTTGATGCACATTACCCTATTCGCTTAAAGAAAATCCAACCATTAAGCAATATAATGGTGAACCCTGAAGCGAAATTAGTAATTGAGACCAACGAAACAGTTACTAAAAAAGTTGAAAAGCACCCTACACAGCCCCAAAATAATATTATAGAAGCTGGTGAAATTGTAAAAGCAACAAGTAATACCGAACCGGTTTCAGCGAATCCTGTTAAACCAGTCTTGCCAACACCAACCGAGCCTATTTCAACAGGTCCTAAAAAGAATTTATTAGAAGTATTGCAACATAAATATGGCAAGGAATATGACATTGAAGAGGTGAAAGAATCCCTTCCCTTGGAAATAGAATTACTTAAAAAATGCTGGGATGAATATGCGGTTTATTTAGAAGCAAATGCAAAACATGCATCCTCAGGCACTTTCAAAGTAGCTCAATTAAACATATTAGATGAAACCCATTTTACCGTCACAGTTGCCGCTTTAACAGCTCAAAAATTTGTGGAACAAGAACGTATGAACTTACTTGAAAAATTATGGGAAGTATTTCAAAATAGAGCTATACAATTTGACATTTTAGTAGAAGCCAGCGAACAGGAAGACGTTCCTTTACATATGCGCTTGAACAGTAAACAAAAATACGAACGAATTGCTGAGCAATTTCCCTTGGTAGCTGCCTTAAAAAGTAGGTGTAATTTAGAAGTTTATTTTTAGCCTATCAATTATTTATAAGTCCAGCATAAATTTCAATTAAACTAGGTTATAATTTTGCTTTATTATACCCTTTTTGCTTTAGGAATTGGAAAACCTTTTGGCGATGATCGCCTTGTATAATTATTTCGCCATCTTTAACAGAGCCGCCTGTACCGCAATGATTTTTCAAAGCCTTTCCTAATACATTCATATCTTCTTCTTTTCCAATAAAACCATATATAACAGTTACCGTTTTCCCAGCCCTATGCTTGGTTTCCAATATTACCTTTAAAGGTTGTTGGTCAACTGACAATGTCTCAACTTCAGCTTCATCTTGAATGGGTGAAAAATTTGGATCTGTACTATACACTAAGGGCGATCCTAATGATTTGTTTTTTTTACTCATAAAATACGTTGGCTAGTTCACTCTTACACTAACAATAGAAACCCCCTTTTTAGATTCTTGTAATAATAAGGTCAGGTTATATTTTGTTGTACTTGAAATTAATTTTCCTGTTAAATAAATTGTGTTGCCCACTTTTCGTTCCCCATTTTTTTCAAATCCTATGATATTATTTTTATTAAAGAAACTACCAAGTAAATCATTAGCCTCCTTTGCATTATATTGTTTTTGTGCCACCAAATCAGGCATACTGGCCTCTACCTGTACATCCCAAAATGAACGTAAGTTATTGAAATTGGAAGTTTGTAAGTTTTGAACCAATGATTCTGTGTCGTTTTGTGCTTTTGCGGCATGACTTAATAAAGCGAAAAATAAGAATAGAAATATTTGTTTGACCTGTTTCATTTTTTAAGATTAGATGTAAGGATAACTGCTTAAATTTGCTAAATTATTGGAACTGATTCCTTTATAATACAATTTAGCAATAATTAATTGTTCACCGTAACAAAAATAACGAATATGTCAAAAAAAGTAATACTTGTAATAATGGATGGTTGGGGATTAGGAAAAGTACCCTTATCTGATGCAATTCAACAAGCTAAAGTACCCTTTGTAAGCAGTTTATACAACAAGTACCCTCACTCAACCTTAATTACTTGTGGCGAAGAAGTGGGTCTTCCCGATGGTCAAATGGGCAACAGCGAAGTTGGGCATTTAAACTTAGGAGCTGGTCGAATCGTTTACCAAGAATTACAAAGAATTAATGTAGCTGTTAGAGATGGGGAATTAGCAAATAATAAAACATTAATAGAAGCAATTCAATATGCAAAAGATAATAACAAGCCATTACACTTATTAGGTTTAGTAAGTGACGGTGGCGTGCATGCACATACTTCACATTTAAAAGCACTATGTGATATTTGTAAAACTGCAGGATTAACAAAAGTATTCATACATGCATTTACGGATGGCAGAGACACCGATCCGAAAAGCGGATTAGCTTATGTTGAAAATGTAGAAGCGCATTTGAAAAATTCCGTTGGAAAAATAGCTACAGTAAGTGGAAGGTATTACGCAATGGATAGAGATAAACGTTGGGAAAGAGTTCAATTAGCTTACGACGCTTTAGTAAATGCAAAGGGTCCTACTGCCAATTCAGCAACCGAAGCGATTAAGTTAAATTATGCAAATGATATTACAGACGAATTCATAAAGCCAACTGTATTAACTGAAAACGGAGCACCTATAGCAACTATTCAGCCAGGTGATGCTGTTTTATGTTTCAATTTTAGAACCGATCGTTGTAGAGAAATTACCGAGGTTTTATCTCAAAAAGATTTTCCTGAATTTGATATGAAAAAATTGGACTTGCATTATACAACTATTACGAAGTATGACGAAACGTTTAAAAATGTAAATGTGATTTTCGAGAATGATAATTTAGTAAATACTTTGGGCGATGTGTTGGCTCAAAATCATAAAAAACAAATTCGTATTGCTGAAACCGAAAAGTATCCGCATGTGACTTTCTTTTTTAGTGGTGGTCGCGAAGTACCTTTTGAAGGAGAGTCTCGCATCATGGCTCCTTCACCAAAAGTGGCTACTTATGATTTACAACCTGAAATGAGTGCACAGGAATTGACTGATAAATTATTACCTGAAATTAATGCAGGTAACCCTGATTTTATTTGTTTGAATTTTGCCAATGCGGACATGGTTGGTCATACCGGTATTTTTAGTGCCGTTGTGAAGGCAGTTGAAACTGTTGACAGTTGCGTTGAAAAAATTGTTACAGCAGGACTTAACAATGGTTATACTATTTTCTTAACAGCAGATCATGGTAATGCGGACTATATGATTAATGAGGACGGAAGTCCTAACACAGCTCATACCACTAATCTGGTGCCATTCTTTATTATTGACAAGGAATGGAAGGGAACTATCCAGCCAGGTAAATTAGGGGATATTGCTCCAACTATCTTACACATGATGGATGTCACTATTCCTAAAGAGATGACCGGAAAAGTGTTGATCTAAATTAATTAACTTACATTTAAACTATCAACAAAATAGTTGTCAACACCTTCAAAATCAAGAATCATGATTAAGAAAATTTTTATCGTATTGCTTGTCGCTTTAATCGCTTTACAGTTTATTCGACCTGCAAAAAACACATCAGGTGAAAAAGCAAATGACGTTTCAACTAAATATATAATGTCAGATTCTGTTCGATTGGTGTTTGATAAAGCCTGTGCTGATTGTCATAGCAATAACACTAAATATCCTTGGTATGCATCTATTCAACCATTGGGATTATGGTTAGATCATCATGTTGATGAAGGCAAGGGGGAATTCAATATAAACGAATTTGCTGCGTATCGTGCAGGGAAACAAAATCATAAATTAAAAGAAGTCATTGAACAAATAGAAGAAGGTGAAATGCCATTAAATTCATACACACTAATACATAAGGAAGCCGTGCTTTCAGAAAATGAAAAAGCAACTTTAATCAATTGGTGTAAAACAGTAATGGATACCATACATGCTCGTTATCCGGAGGATAGTTTGAAATTAAAACGTCCAGCACAAGCTGCTAGTAAATAAGGACATCGAATTATGAAAATAAACAAAGCAACTTATTTAATATCTAGCCCAGGTTTTGAACAATGTCCAAAATTATTACAACCTGAATATGCTTTTATTGGTCGAAGTAATGTAGGCAAGTCCTCCATTATTAATGCAATATGCAATCAAAAGAATTTAGCTAAAACATCAGGCACGCCAGGTAAAACTCAGTTAATTAACCATTTTGAAGTACTTAGTTCCAATGCAAAAGGCCCTTGGGATAAATGGTATATTGTGGATTTGCCAGGATATGGCTTTGCAAAAGTTTCACAAAGCAGTAGAAGACGTTGGGAGCAAATGATTGAAAATTATTTAAGAAAGCGCCCGAACTTGAATCGCGTATTTGTATTAATTGATAGCAGACATGAGCCACAAAAAATTGATTTAGAGTTCATAGATCAAATGGTGAAATGGGAAATTCCATATACCCTTATTTTCACCAAATCTGACAAGGAAAAACCTGGTGTCGTTGCGCGTAATGTGCAAGCCATGTTTGATATTTTGAAGGAAAATTTACCTTTTCTGCCACAAGGCTTTGTAACGAGCGCTGAAAAAAAACTAGGCGTGGAAGAAGTGGTTGCCTGCATCGATCAATATAACCGATTATATGCCGATGAACAGCAGCAACCTTAATGATTTCATTTAAGATTACAAAACCACGTAATAACACATACTTAATGCTCGCCCGCTTCCAATAAGTGGGCGACTTTGTTTATATTTACGCCCATTACATTTCTCAATTATGAAGATACTATTTCAATACATTCGCCCCTTTAGAGGCCTGGTACTAATTGCTTTTATTTTAGCAGCTATCAACCAAACATTTTCCATGTTTGATCCCATGTTATTTGGAAGGCTGATTGATGAATTTGCAAAAACGCCATTTATAGATGAATTAGGACATGTAAGAACACAACCTGAATATTTAAGGGGAATTGGTAATATCTTATTGTTATTAGTGGGTACCGCAATGGTAAGCAGAATAGCAAAAGCTTTTCAGGATTATACCGTAAACGTTATTATTCAAAAATTTGGTGCATCCTTATTCACTGATGGTTTAAAACATTCAATGCAATTACCCTATCAAGCATTTGAAGACCAACGAAGCGGTGAAACTTTGTCAATTTTAACAAAGGCGCGTGCAGATTGTGAAAAGTTTATTAGCTATGTCATTAATGTTGTATTTGGAATTGTAGTGAGCATCGTATTTATATCCATTTATGCGACCAAGTTACACTGGTCAATTATGCCAATTTATATTTTAGGAGCTGGTACAATTGCTTACGTAACTAATTTATTGAGTAAGCGTATTAAATCCATACAAAAAAATATTGTAAAGGAAACCACTACCCTTGCAGGTACCACTACCGAAAGCTTACGTAATATTGAATTGGTGAAAAGTTTAGGTTTAACCAACCAAGAAGTAGACAGGCTTAATAATAATACCTACAAAATTTTAGCACTAGAATTAAAGAAAGTTAAAAACATTCGTTCCTTAAGTTTTATTCAAGGCACGATGGTTAACTTTTTAAGACAAGTTATCACGTTTACTTTAATGTGGTTGATATTTAAGGAAATTCTTACTGTGGGTCAATTAATTTCATTGCAATTTTATAGCTTTTTTATTTTCGGTCCATTACAAGAAATTGGCAGCATCATTATGAGCTATCGTGAAACCGAAGCATCCTTGAACAATTTTGATGCCTTAATGAAAAAGGAAATTGAAATAAATCCTGCCGATGCGGTAGCCATAGGGAACATTGAACATTTGTCATTTGATCATGTTGGATTTCAACATCAAACAGCAAATTTTAAAGCCATGGATGACATTAGTTTCGTAGCTAAAAAAGGGGAAACTATTGCATTTGTTGGGCCTTCAGGCGCTGGCAAAAGTACATTGGTAAAATTGATTGTTGGATTATATCAAACACAAGAAGGGCAAATTTTAATCAATGGAGTGAATAACAAACAAATTGATATGAATGAGCTTCGTAATCAAATAAGTTTTGTTACACAGGATACGCAATTATTTGCTGGCACCATTAGAGAAAATCTTGCTTTTGTGGCACCCAATGCAACTGAGGATGAAATGTTAATTGCCTTACAAAAATCAAGCTGTACTAATATCTTAGATAAAGGAGGAAATGGACTTGCCACGGTTATTGGGGAAGGTGGTTTAAAATTAAGTGGTGGTGAAAAGCAAAGGTTATCCATTGCACGTGCCTTATTAAGACACCCGCACTTATTAATATTTGACGAAGCCACTTCCAGCTTGGATAGTTTAACCGAAGAATCAATTACTGATACGATTCGTGAATTATCGGCCGAGCGTGAGCAAATCACCATTATGATAGCACATCGTTTGAGTACCATTATACATGCTAATAGAATTTATGTATTAGAAAAAGGTAAAGTAATTGAACAAGGAAACCACGATTCATTACTTGCAGAAAAAGGATTGTACTACGCAATGTGGAGACAACAAATTGGCGAGCGTAAACCAACTAATTAAAACAATTTCAAATAAAAAAGACACCTTTTGTATATCTAATTGCAAAAGGTGTCTTTTTATTTTATCTCATTCGTTTTTATTAATCTCGCTCAAACTTCTTTTTTAAATATTCCATTACAGAAGGATCCTCAAGACCTTCCATATCGCTTAGTTCAATTTCAATCGCTTTAGTGCTTAAGCGTATTTCAATTAGTGATAAGAATATAGACCAAGAAAAAGAAATCAAACTGATTGCAAAAATGGTTTGTGCTACTCTTTGGTATTGGATATAAATAAAGAACATGGAAACTATAGCAAACAATAAGGAAGTGACCCCATAGGTTTGCATGTTGCGGATTAACTTAAGACGATATTTTAAATTCTTAATTTGAGTGAAAATCAAATGTCGCTGCTCCTGTGTTTGATATTTGTCGTGTAATACCCTAACACGGCTCGACAAAGCTAAAAAGCGGTTGGTATAAGCTAGCATAATTAAGCTTATGGCCGGAAAAAGAAGGGCGGGTATATTAACAGTTAATTCCATAGCACAAAAATATAAAGTATTTTTGTGCTATCGTTGTAATTACTACAAATAAATGGAAAAAGAGCTATTTAAGAATATACAGGCAAGCCTACCAAATGAACCCGGCATTTATCAATATTTTGATGAAAAGGGACATTTATTATATGTAGGCAAGGCTAAAAATATACGTAAAAGGGTTAGCTCCTACTTTTTATCTAATCATCAGCATACGCTTAAGACCATTGAATTGGTTCAAAAAATAAAAGACATTCAATTCACCATTGTAAATTCCGAACACGATGCTTTTATTCTTGAAAATGAGCTCATTAAAAATTATCAGCCCAAATACAATATTAATTTAAAGGACGATAAAACCTACCCTTATATAGTTATTAAAAAAGAAAACTTCCCAAGGGTATTCTTAACGAGGCGTAAAATAAATGACGGAAGTACTTATATTGGCCCCTTTACACATGTTATGGCGGTTAGAGAATTAATTGACCATATAAAACATACCATTCCTTTAAGAACTTGCACCCTACCTCTTTCACAAAAAAATATTGAACAAGGCAAATTCAAAGTTTGTTTAGAATATCATTTAGGTAATTGTCTAGGTCCTTGCCAAGGATTTCAAACCAAAGAAGACTATGATGCTTCTATTGAGCAAGTACAGCATTTATTAAAAGGAAATGTAAAACCTGTCATCCAGAATTTAAAGGCTCAAATGGTTGAAGAGGCCAATGCCATGGCATTTGAAAAAGCCGCTATTACCAAAAAGAAAATGGAAGAGCTTAATCAATACCAAACTAATTCAGTAGTATATACAAAGCAACAACATCCAATGGATGTTTTCTCCATTGCGCATGAAACTGACCAGGCTTATGTAAGTTATTTGATGGTTGAAAATGGAAGAATCATTCAAACACATATACTTCCACTTTCCGTTCCGTTAGAGGAAAGTATGGAAACTGTTTTGATTTTTGCTATACATTATTTTAGAACCAACTTAAGTAGTAGAGCAACTGAAATCATTGTGCCTTTTGAATTAAGTGAAAAAGTATTTGATGTAAAATATACCATTCCTCAAGCTGGGGATAAAGAACAACTTTTAGCCCTCTCTCAAAAAAATGCAAACTACGCACTCAAGGAATGGAAGCATAAACAAGCATTGGTGAGTGTTGAAACAGTTGAGCATCGTGAAGTGTTGGAAGAGATGAAAGAAGCCCTGCATTTAACACAAACACCCAATCATATTGAATGCTTCGATAACTCCAACTTTCAAGGAGCTTACCCTGTTTCTGCCATGGTTTGTTTTAAAAATGGCACACCTAGCAAATCAGACTACCGAAAATTTAATATTAAAACAGTAGTGGGCATTAACGACTTTGCGAGCATGAAGGAATCAGTCGGAAGACGCTATAAAACAGTTGTTGAAAATAATCAACCCCTTCCACAGTTAATTATTATTGACGGCGGTAAAGGGCAATTAAATGCAGCTTTAGAGGCCTTGACTGAATTAGGAATACAAGACAAAGTAACTACCGTAGGATTGGCTAAAAATATAGAAGAACTGTTTTTCCCTGGAGATAGTAAATCCATTATTTTAGACTGGCATAGTGAAGCACATAAATTAATTAGAAATATAAGGGACGAAGTCCACCGCTTTGGAATACAGTTTCATAGAAGTAAACGTTCCAAGGGAGCGCTAGAAACCGGCCTTGATCATATTGTAGGAATTGGTCCAAAAACAAAAGAACTACTACTATTGCATTTTAAATCAGTGCAAAAAATTAAGGAAGCAAAACCTAGTCTTTTGGCAACACTTATTGGCGAAAAAAAAGCCGCTATTTTATTAGCGGCTTTTGAAAAATAGTTTTAAATAAGATGTTTTAATATACCCATCGGTCTTGTTCAAAATCATCAATTCGTTGACGAATTTTATCAGATTCTACCAATCTCTTTTTAGGGTCTTTTATAAGTTCTTTTATTTCCTTATTAGAATAATTTTCATAAGATGTTTTAATAATATGGGAATCAAAATATCTATTCTCCATAATATAGGCCCAATCACTAATTGATTTTTGATTTTTTGGATTATACACTTTGTACTCCGCTAAATTTTTTCTCAATTTTGGATAATATAACCAAAATAAGGTTTTCATATAAATAGAATCACGTTCAACGGTTTCACCATTAGGTAAAACAACTGGAACTTTTTCTTCCATTCTAGCAACTGGAGCAATACCTAGAATTCTATAGTACATTCTACTTGTTCTATTATCAAAAATATGTTGTGCTTTAATTCTAAAAGTAGTAATATTATCAACCAACGGTGTTTCTGTTGTTTTATCATAATAAGAGACAGTATCTTTAACTCCTGTTTCTGGATTAGTTCTTGTTTGAACCATTATTTTGCCATTAAATATTCCTCTAAGACTATCTATACTTAATGGAGTAGTAAATCTGTCATTACTAGCTGCGTATGCTTTAATATTAGTTGAATCCGAAACTAAAATTTTAATTAATATAGCAATAAAACGTTGATCTCCATTTTCATCGTTATCATTGGTTTGATAAATAAAATGTCTATTTTTTTTCTCCCTTGCATCAATATCTTCAAGAATTGTTTCTGAATACAAAATATCCTCTTTTCTTAAAATTGGCATTTGTAACGGATATTTGTCTGCCTTTTTAGCTTCAATCAAAGAATCTGGGAAAAAAGTATAGTTGTACTCAAGGCTTGGTTGAATTATTGTTTTAATATTTCCAAAATCATTTATGTCATATTGAGGCTTGATTTGAGCATAACTATTTGAAAATATTAATAGTACTAAACTTAATATTAAGGTTGATCGAGTAAAAATTAATTTGTTTTTCATGAATATTTAGTTAGCCAGATTTGTTATAATTATTTAACTTATCTATTTTAAAGAGAAACCAATAGTATTTGTCATTCTTTGTTCAGTCTTAGCGGCATCTAAAGCAATGATATCAGAAATAATAACACTTGTTCCAGAAGTACATCTATTCATTAAAGCAGTTGCACCTGATAACGATCCTCCTTTTAAAGTTATTGTTTCAGTATCAGCAAATCCTTTACCAGAAAAGCTCATTTTGAAAGAACTAACAGTATAATTAACACCTTCCAATATAAAACCAGGCAAAGATACCTCTAACCTATTTTGTAATTTAAATTCACCTGCCCCTACTACACCCCCATTTGGATGCGAAAAATTATCAGTACCCGTCAGAATTACTTTCGTAGGAGGTGGTAGTTTTTTAGAAGGGATAACTACTTTTGAAGTCGTTTTTCCATCAGATACTGAAAGTGTAATTGGACCTTCAGCAGATGTAATCACTTTATAAGAACCTGGACCACTTTCACTAACAGTTGCAGCACCAGATAATACATTTATTTTAATGGCTCCTGCACCACCAGCTGCACCCGAAACCGATAGTTGATTGCCTCCCGGAGCACCAATATAAAATACCCTTGTTGCATCCGTTGATACTGCCAAACCTGCAGGTACCCCAACCTTATACTTGATATCGGTTGAAGTTGTTTTTTGTTCACCCGAAGGATCCTTATATGAAATGGTTATGTGCTTTGTATAATCTCCTGGATTTGATGCGATGGTTTTATAAATAGCTTGTCCATCTGCATTTAAAGGAACATTAGCACCATCAATAGTAATAATGGGTCTAGTATCACTGTTATAAGCACCTAATCCAGCTGTAATTGAAAACTCATCACCTGCCATTACGAGTGTTGAACTTGCATTTGCAATAACTCCAAATTTATTAATTGGAATCATGATAGAATTAATTTGTGAATAACAATATTCAATTAATTGAGTTTCACTATTTCTAATATCATTTTGAAATTTAGAAAGAATCGCTAATGCAGCTACCGACGGTGTCATGTGAAAATAAATGTTAGCCCATTTTTGAGCAGGCGACATCGCATTCAATGCACTATTATTTGATGAAGGGATACTTGTAAAATCAGGAAGCGTATTTACTTGATTTTCTAAAGTATTGTCTATTTTTTTTAATTCTTCTTTATACTGACTTAACATGCTAAACAATTGATCACCTTTAGTCTGTCCGGCAGTTCCATTTAAAAACATTCTAGTTGCGGCTTCTAAATCATCTTCTTTAAATGGACCATTTGAAATTTTTTGACCTGATTCTTTTTTTAATTCAGTTTTGAAGTTTTCAATTTGATTAAAAAGATTTTCCGAAATTTCTTTGATTTTTTCTGCCCTTGGTTTCCAAATAGCGACCTTTGCAGCAAACTGCTTATTTGAATCGTCTGAAAAATCTCTAATTAACTTTTCACTACGATCTGCTAACCCCTTATTAGATTTACCAAAACTTTCATCAATAGTTTTAAATGCATTCAATATTTCACTTGAAACATTAAGTGCAAGTATTGCGGTTAATACCAAATACATGATATTAATCATTTTCTGCCTAGGTTCTTTAGGTAAAGCCATCTAGAATTAGTTTAGATTGAATTTAGTTAATTTATTATTTTCCTTTGATTGCGTGAATCATATTGCTATAAACATGATTTAATTCAGTCAAATTATTTGCTAAGGCATTTAATTGATCCTTAGTACGAGCTGCTTCGCTAGCTGAGCTTGTCATAGTCTCAGTTACATTTTTTAAGCTGCTATAAAATTGATTTAACGCGTCTAAAGTATTACCCACTTCTTCAAATTTTGCATTTAAATTTTGTAAACCTTGTGTTGAAGAACTGATAGCACCTAAACTATTATTTGTGTTGTCGATTGTTTGTTTTACTTCATTCAATGCTTGAATTAATTCAGCACTATCCAAAGTGGCAGACCCACCCACAGAAGAAGACCCACCATGATCATCAGATGGTAAATAAGCATAAATTAAAAAAATTAATGCTTCCGTCAACATACCAACAATCAATAATTCATTTGCAAATGGCCAGTGCAAAATTTTAAATAATGCACCTACAATTACAACAGCTGCACCAATTGATACCGCTTTATCTACCCAAAATTTAAAATCTTTCTTTTGTGTTTGATCTTTACTCATAAATTGATTTTTATTGATATTTGATTTTTTTATTAATACTTTGGAGGTGCAGATAATACACATCTGAATCCAATATATGATTTAGCGTTAAATTGATATTCATAATTCCTAGTACTCACCTGACAATTATAAGCAATGTCTTTCCAAGACCCGCCTCGAATTGATTTTCTAGATCTAGAATCTGATACCTCAATTGATTCATCAACATCATATTGAAAGTTTGGATTGAAATCGGCGGACCCTCCTGCTTCATCAAAAACCGTACTTGTCCATTCCGCAACATTACCAGCCATATCAAACAACCCAAATCCATTTTCAGAATAAGATCTTACTTTAACAGGAGTAATACCATCTATTTTAGTATTTCCTCCAAAATAATCTCCTCTACCTGGCTTGAAGTTTGCCATTAATCTTCCTTCTTTAGTTCTAGCGAAAGGTGCACCCCAAGGATACATTGCATTTATTTTAGCATTTCCTCTAGCAGCATATTCCCATTCCGCTTCTGAAGGCAAACGATACACTCCATCAATTAAATAATCTTTCTTACCTGGTCTACCCTGAAAATAATCGCTATGTTCTGTTCTCCAATGACAAAAAGCAGTTGCTTGTTTCCATGTAACCCCTACTACAGGATATTCGTAATATGATTTATGTGAAAAATACATAATCATGAGAGGATCGTTTTGCGACATTGAAAAATCTCTTCCCCAAACTAGTGTATCTGGATAAATTGCTTCATTTTTTGTAACCTTAAAAAGATACTTAGCGTTCACTAATCCTTTTCTAGAAGCTGATGTATCAGCTGCCTTTTTTAAATCAACAAAATAATAACGGTAAACCATTTTTTTAGGATCTAATTGTAACGGGTGACCCTTCATTCTATCTTGCTGTGGCAAAACAAGTTCTGTTAATTTTGAGGAAAGTAAATCCTCTATTGATTTTTGTGTCTTAGCATTTGCAATATTTCTATTCATTGAGGAGACCTTATTCCAATCAACCTTTAAAGTATCGTCATCAGGAATATCAATGGTTTTCAAATAATAATTTAAATATTTCAAAGAGTCGGCCACATAATTTACAAACTTATGATACTGTTCATTAGTGATTTCAGTTTTATCCATCCAAAAACTTGAAACAGAAACTAACTTTTTATGATTCATTAATGAATTATCAACCTGCTCATCACTAGCACCCATATAAAAGCTTCCTGCAGAAACATAAGCCATATTAGGATCTATTCTCAATTTTGGTTTGCCACCGAAAAACTGATTAGATTCAAATGCAAAAAACAGCATAGTACTCATTGTGAAAATGAGTAACATTAATAGAAATCTAAACCTTGATAATTTCAAATTCTTAACCATAACTATAAGTTAAAACAAAACTGGACATGCCGAGATTTGTAATATTTTAATTTTTTTTTATACGTTTTACGCACTTACTCTTGTAAGTATGGATAAAGTTAATAAATTAAAGCCTTTTATAATGTGCAAATTAAGAATTTAGTTGATTGATTTTTGTTAAAAAATCGTTGGAGTTTGAAAAAGGAGCCAAACAAATTCCATTTTGACATATAAAGTATTGATTATCAGTATTATTTTTGCCAAATGTTAAGCTAATGTTATCATCAAAATTAGATGTAAATAAAACCATTTTTAAGGGTAAAAAAGAGTGAAATAGGGATAATATTTCAATTTTAGCCTTAGTACCTATACTTACAAGTTCCGTAAAGCCCATGGCAACCAATGTGAAACTTTGAGCCCATATGCTAAATGAAGAGGGATATTGAAGGATCATTTTACGCATGTCAAAAATCATTTGGTTTGCTTGTTGTGCCCAAATGGATTCATTGAACATATTAGCTAAATACAACAAATTATAAGACATCAAGGCATTTCCACTTGGCTGAGCCCCATCATAATTTTCTTTTTTTCTTATCACTAAATCCTGTTGATAAGAAGGGGTAAAATAAAAGAACACCTTTTCATCATCAATAAAATAGGTTTGCACATAAGCGGTCCAATGTTTTGCCTTATACAAATATTGGATATCCCCAGTAACTTCTTGTAAATGAATATAGGCTTGTATTAAACTAGCATAATCATCTAAGAAAGCAAAGTTGCTATTGATGCCGCTGGTTTGAACATGATAAAAATATTTTTCATCTTCATGATACATGTTTTTTTCTAACCAGGACATGGCTTCCATCGCCTTTTCTACCAAACTCTTATCTCCTAATGCTAATGCTGCTTTACACAAAGCCGTAATCATTAAACAATTCCATGATAAAATTATTTTATGATCTGTTGAAGGTCTTATTCTTTTATTCCTAACAGACAAAAGCAAATTTTTTATTGATTGAAATTCAGCTGTTTCACTTTCAGAAAAATCATTCTGGGTCCATAAAATATTGGTGTGCTCCCAATTACCTTCTTTTTTAATTTGATAATAATTACAAAAACGCTCAAATATGTTATTAGGAATTAGGGATGCTAATTCATTATAATCCCATGTATAAAATTTTCCTTCCACCCCTTCACTATCTGCATCCAAGGCAGCATAAAAAACGCCTTGACCATTAGACAATTCCTTATATAAAAATGCGATGGTTTGTTGAATGACTATTTTATAAGATTTCTGCTTTGAAACTTGATAAGCCTCAGATAAAACACTTACTAATAGCGCATTATCATAAAGCATCTTTTCAAAATGTGGCGCCTGCCATTGACCATCGGTGCTATACCTTGAAAACCCTCCACCTAAATGATCATATATACCTCCTTGAATCATTCGATCCAAAGAAAGGGTAACCTGTTGTAATGAATTTGTATCCTTGTAAATATGGTAATGCCTAAGCAGCATTTGAAGGGAAAAAGTTTGTGGAAATTTTGGTGCATTTCCAAATCCTCCCCATTGCTTATCCGCATTTTGCATAATTCGATTGGCAATAATTTCAATTTCCTCTTTACTAGCAACAGTTGTATTTGCAATGTCATTATTTTCAGAAGCACTTTTTATATTGCTACCTATTAAATGATTTGATAAGTGAGTGGCTTGTTCCTCAATTTTATCATAATTATTTTCAAAAGCCTGATGTACTCCTTTTAATACATCCATCCAAGATGCCCTATTTTGTATCGCTAGTGGAGGAAAATAAGTGCCTCCATAAAATGGTTTCCCATTTGGTAATAAAAAAATATTCAAAGGCCATCCGCCAGAACCCGTCATGGCTTGTAGTGCTTCCATATATAAATGATCCACATCTGGGCGTTCTTCTCTATCAACCTTAACATTAATGAAATGCGTATTCATATATTCAGCCACTTCAACGGATTCAAAACTTTCACGTTCCATCACATGACACCAATGACAAGCAGCATATCCAATACTTAATAAAATAGGTTTATTTTCTTGTTCCGCTTTTGTAAAAATAGAAGAAGACCATGCTTTCCAATTTACTGGATTGTGCGCATGTTGAAGCAAGTAAGGACTTGTCTCACGAATAAGATCATTGGTAAACTTAGGAGCTGCATTCATTGAATGCAAATTATTTCTTTTTGCTTAATTGGCTCAAATATAAATCTAGGCCTGCAATCATACTTGGGGTTTGTGGGCTTGGAACTTTAATGTGTAAAGTTAACCCAGCGTCTTCAACTGCTTTACAAGTATTTGAACCAAATGCACAAATAGCTGTTCCATTTTGAACAAACTTAGGTTTGTTTTCAAATAAACTTCTCAATCCACTTGGTGTAAATAAACAAATCACATCAAATTCATTTTTCTCAAACACCGTCTTTAAGTCACTGCTTACAGAACGATACATATAAGCTAAATCAAAAGTACAACTATGGTCCTTTAACCAATTTACAATTTCGTTATCCTGTTGATTTTCGCTACATACATATAAAAAACGCTCAGTCGTTTTATGCTTGTTCAGTACATCAAATAATTTTTTATTAGAACCGTCAGCACCAAAGAAAACTTTTCGCTTACGATACATAATAAATTTTTGCAAATACAAAGCCACTGACTCGGTAATGCAAAAATATTTAGTCTCTTGACTTACATTAACTTTTAGTTCATCACAAGTTCTGAAAAAATGATCAATAGCATTTTTACTTGTAAAAATAACTGCTGAATAAGTGGCAATTTCGATTTTGGTTTTTCTAAACTCCTTTGCAGGAATGGATACCAATTCGATTAAAGGGTGAAAATGCAATTCAACCTTATACTTAGTTGCTAAATCAAAATAAGGCGACCTTTCGCTTTCCGGTTTTGATTGGGAAATAAGAATTTTTTTAATGGTCTTACTAGTCGCCGTTTTTTTTACTACACTGATTTCTTTTGCCATTTTACACTTTTCAACTTTAATAAGTTCCCCCAAAAAATTGTACAATAAATTTATACAAAATCAATAGGGGTAATATTTCGAATGCACAAAGGTATAGAAAAAAATGAAAGGAAGATATATGTAATTTGTTCCTAACAGACGTTAATGAAAATAAATAACGGTATAAAAATAACAATAGGGTCAAAATGGCAGCTCCTATGATTGAAAATGAATTAAATGTAGACTTTGAAAAAGCGAGCAGTAATATAAAGGGCAATAGCAATATTCCAAGTACCTTGTTTACCATAAACACCACAAAAACGTATGTATTAATTAACTCATTGGTATTAAAAATATACCCTACTATTTGAAGGCAAAGGTACTTGCATAAATACAATGCTAGAAAAAATAAGCAAATGTAAAAATATACCTGCCAAAAGGAAATAGGCAACAAATGTTGCTTAAAAATGAGCAAGGTAGACATTAAAGAAAAGCTTAAAATAAAATTAATATTTGAAACGAAAGAGGCAATGGTATTCTGAACTAATTGCTCTCTATTTTGCAACATTCTCAAAGAGGATTGACTGAATTGACTAAAAAGCTTAGGATAATATTGTGGGTATAAATTATTTATGACACCGTATAAAAAAAGAATAAATAATATTAGATAAAAAAGAATGTCTTTATCAGGCAATGAATATCGTTGTTCAACTTTGTAAATAATTTGCGCACCTTTTGTTTTAGCAGCATGCGCAAAATACAATTGAAAAGCGTTATTTTTTTGCGTATAGTACTTTTGATAGTCTTCCAAAATATTGATATTCGAATCCAATGCATTGGGGTGTAAAGTTTGTATAAACCAAGCATCCGTTTTTAAATAAGTAACAGGGATGATGGGTGTATACTTGATCATTAAAGTATCTTTTTTGACAGTGCTATCTGTCACCAAATTTACGGTATCCGTTTGCACCAGCGCTTTCGCATTTTGCCCATAAGAAAAGAGCACTAACAGGCAAATAAAGCTAACTAAAACGTATTTAATATTTGATGTCATTCGTGCAAAAATAAGTATCCTCACTCAGAATTAGTAACTAATAAGTAGCTTTGTTGAATAAACATAACTATGTCAGGCATTTATATTCATATTCCATTTTGTAAAAAAGCCTGTCACTATTGCAATTTTCATTTTTCAACACAAATTGAACATATAAACGACTTTGTTGATGCCCTTGTAAAAGAAGTGTCATTGCAAAAAAAATATTTAAGTCAACCTGTTCAAACCCTATATTTCGGTGGCGGAACACCCTCCCTTTTAACCGACGCACAACTCCATAAAATTATAACTGCCATTCAAGTAAATTTTAGTTTATCACCAAACATTGAATTAACACTAGAAGCCAATCCTGATGATATCAATTTTGAAAAAACAAAAATGTGGCATGATCATGGTATTAATAGATTGAGTATTGGCATTCAAAGCTTTCAGGAAGACGCGTTAAATTGGATGAACAGAGCACATACCACTATTCAGTCTCATCAATCCATTGAAAATGCAAAGAAAGCAGGAATTGATAACTTAAGCATCGATCTCATTTATGGCACACCTCATTTGTCTAAAGAAGCGCTCTTGAACGATATTGAAATGTTGCATCATTACCAGATTCCTCATGTTTCATGTTATGCATTGACGGTTGAAGAAAAAACTGCTTTATATCATTTGATCAAGGACAAAAAAATAGAAGATGTTGATGCTAACAAACAAGCTGAACATTTTGAAATACTTGTAGAACAATTAGGGAAAATTGGATATGAACATTATGAAATTTCAAATTTTGCAAAGCCTGGTCATCAGAGTAAACACAATAGTAATTATTGGAAGGGAATCCCTTACTTGGGGCTTGGGCCTTCAGCTCACTCATACAACATTGAATCTAGACAGTGGAATATTGCCAATAATCATTTATATATTCAAAATATAAATAAGGGCACGGTCCCTTTCGAAGTTGAAAATTTAGAAACGCCTACCCGTTTCAATGAATACATAATGATTTCACTAAGGTTGTTAGAGGGTGTTAATTTTCAAGTAATAGAAGATCGTTTCGGAGCTGCATACCTCGCTCACACCATAAATATTAAAGACCAATTGAATAATTTGGGTCAATTACAAAACACGCAAAAGGGATTTTGCATTGCTAAAGAAGCAAGGTTTCTTGCTGATGGTATAGCAAGTGAATTTTTTATTACCGATTAAATTAAAATTTGCTCTATTTCCTTGAAAGCATTTTTAGGATCTACCCCTTCCCATAGCACTTTATAAATTGCATCTATAATGGGAATTGGCGCTTTCAATTTTTCATTGATGGCAACAATACATTTACATGCATTATACCCTTCTGCAACCATATTCATTTCCAATTCGGCTGCCCGAACTGAATATCCTTTTCCAATCATATTCCCAAATGTTCTATTCCTACTATGCAATGAATAGCAGGTAACTAATAAATCGCCTAAATAAACTGAAGCTGCATAATTAACCTTACATGCTTCTTGCTTATTTTGAACCATGATGGCTACAAGAAGTTGCTGCATTTCATTTGCAGCATTTGCAATATATACACTTAAAAAATTATCTCCATATTCAAGCCCATGAGCAATCCCAGCCCCTAAAGCAAATATATTTTTTACAATACTTGCGTATTGCACACCATGTATATCATTGTTAACTATCGTGTTGATATATTCATTTTTGAAATACGCTGCTATTTGATTTGTACTTTCTTCATTAATTCCTGAAAAGGTTAAATATGATAGTTGTTCGGCAGCAACTTCTTCGGCATGACTGGGCCCGAGTAAAGTATAATAATCACTTAAAGGAAATTCAAACTTCTCCGCTAAATATTGATTCAATAAAATATTCAATTTAGGAATAACCCCTTTTACTGCAGAGACAACTTTTTTTCCTTTTAATAAACTGGCATCCAAGCCTAGCAAAGAATTTTCAACATAAATAGAAGGAACGGCAATAACAATAATATCTGAAGCAGCTACCACTTTTTTTACATCCTCAGAAAACTGAATTTTTGATACGTCAAAATAAGCGTTTCTTAAATATTGAGGGTTATGGTGACGCTTCTGAAAATAATGGATATTCTCTGCTTGTCGCACCCACCAATTAATATTATGCCCATTATCTGTCACCATTTTAGCAATGGCTGTTGCCCAACTACCACTTCCAATAATACCAATAGTTTGTGTACTCATATCGCAAAGATACGAAATCAAAAAAAAGGAGTGTATCAATTAAGTACACTCCTTTTTCAGCTTATTTATGAAACTTTATTTTTTCTCTTCATATAATTTATCCTTCGATACAATTTTAACTAAACTTCCGTCCTTTAAAAGTTTACTCACTGTGCTATAAGGACCCGTAATTACCTCGTCGCCCACTTTTAATCCGATAACTTCAATATAGTTAAGGTCTTGTATGTCCGTTTTCACTTTTACCAGTTTCACTTTACTATCTTTCTGTAAAACAAATACTACTTCGTTAATATCTTCCTCTTTATTGTCAACTGGAGCTGCATTTTTATCTTCCATTGCAGTAGTCACTTTTGTATCCTTTCCATTACCTTCTTTGTCTCTTGTAGTAACTGCATTTAACGGTATTGAAATTACGTTTAACTTAGATTTTGTTTGAATATCAGCACTTGCAGTCATGCCTGGACGAAATGGGAACTTACTATTTTCCTTGATTAAATCTTCGTA
>Ga0114975_10001074_pt1 | contig 19898 bp, 22 predicted proteins | sample S_130626_EF_Meta_FD_87031 | JGI IMG/M metagenome (GOLD analysis project Ga0114975, IMG submission 87031) | Freshwater microbial communities from Lake Simoncouche, Canada to study carbon cycling - S_130626_EF_MetaG | ecosystem: Environmental > Aquatic > Freshwater > Lake | place: Lake...
ACTCAAAATGAATTATTAATGAAAAATTTGATGGATTTTTATAATAATCGTGAAAATCTACATAATATGATGTCTATTATAAATGGTGAATCCAAGATATCTCTACGTATTGTCGATTGGTTCGTTACCAATTTCGCCAAAAAATATTATACTGTGTATGAACAACAAATAAAAGAAGGTTCTCCAGAAACTTATCGATTCAAAGTGTATAATGATTATAAATTAAAATTAAAAGCGTATTCAAAACGCCGTTTCGACCCCTTTTGTCGTTGGGAACGTATCAGTATTCCCTATGATAATAATAATTTTATGGAAACCACTATTGGACAACTTAATTTCTTTAAGTGGGCCATCGAAAACAAAATCGTCCAATATATCGAAGAAAATTATAAGGATATTGAGAACGATATGAATAACCGTAATAGCACTTCCAAACGAAAACCTTCTCCCGATAATATATCCGAATCAAATGAACCATCGGTCGATAATAGTAAAACCCGTAAGAAACGTCAAGAATTATCCATATCGGCGTGTAAATGCATCAAAAAAGAGACAGTAAAAATCGTTGTAAAGTTCAATTAGAAATTGCCCAATTCATATAATAGTACATAGTTTTATATGAATTTAATTATATATAGATTATATAATTTTATATCAAATTATATATCCTTCTACATACTAGTAGAAGAAAAATATATCCATTTATTAATAAAAGTTCTATCATACTCCAAAAAATTTCTCAAAAAAAAGTCAGGGGGGTCATGGAAAAAAGGACATTTATAAATGTCCAATTTTCATAAATCCTTTTAAAGAATTTTGGAAAAAAATCGAAAAATCAATTTCAAAGCATAATGCAGTAAAATCCGTTTTTTCATAGAAATTGTTGTTTGCATAACATTTTTTTCGTAAAAAGTTGCGAGATTTTTTTATTTCCATAATTTAGCGAAATGGAAACCAAAAAATCTCGAAAAATCTCGCAATATTATTATTGTGAAAAATGTGACTATTCTACGTCACGTAAAAATGATTATGAAAATCATATTAACACTATAAAACATAAAGGAAACGCAACGGAAACCGAAAAATCTCTAAAAAACTCGCAACAATATCATTGTAATGAATGTAATTACACTACATTGAAGAAGGGAGAATTTGATAAACACGAAACTACAATGAAACATATTCGAAATATGAATAAGAACACTGTTACGGTAAATGATTATCATTGTATGAATTGTAATAAAAATTTTGCAAATAATAGTGGTTTATGGAAACACAAGAAACATTGTCAGGTTCTCGAAAACAAAACGGAATTAACAAATGAATTTCGAGAACCTGATATAAAAACACCCATTATTACGGTTGAATTATTTATGGATTTAATGAAACAGAATAAGGAATTACAGAATTGTTTATTAGAATCACATAATAAAATAGTGGAATTATCACAAAATACATCTACTATCAACAATACCACGAATAATACAACAAACAATACTACGAATCAACAATTCAATCTTCAAGTTTTCTTAAATGAAACTTGTAAATATGCGATGAATATCACGGATTTTGTAAATTCACTTCAATTAACGACGAAAGATTTTGAGAACACAGGGAAGGTTGGATTCATCGAAGGAATCACTCAAATTATTATCAATCGGATGAATAGTGTGGATACCACAAAACGACCTATGCATTGTACAGATGCGAAGCGTGAAACTTTGTATATCAAAGACGATAATGTATGGGAAAAGGAAGATGATAAAAAGACCAAATTCAAAAAAGTAGTAAATCAAGTGGCTAACAAGAATTTACAACAGCTCACTAAATGGAAAGATGAACATCCAGATTGTATCAATTTAGATACTCAGGACAATATAGATTTCCGAAAATATTATAAAGTGGCATTAGGGGGTACGACGAATGAAGAAGATGAAAAATTCTTTGAAAAAATAAAACGAAATGTTCTCAAAGAAATAGTAGTAAATAAAAATTCAGTATTATGATTACGTAAAGATATAAAGATATAAAGATATAAAGATGTAGTAATAAAATGAAAAAAGGGTTTTTATTAGAGAAAAAAATAAAACCGATACCCGACATAGAGCAAACAAATAACCGAAATATTTATATATGTGGTTGTGTAAGAAATTGCGAACAATATTTGTCGAAAGTTTTCGAAAACATACGTAAAATAATAGAACTAGTAGATGATTATAAAATAATCATAGCATATGATGAATCACAAGATAGAACATATGAAGCATTGATATCCTTAAAAACTAGTTTTCCAAAGTTAGAAATAATAAGAAATTATAAACCTTTATCGAAGTATAGAACAGAAAATATAAGTAATGCTAGAAATTCTATAATAAACTATATAAAAAACGATAACAATCCACAGTATGAATATTTTATAATGATGGATTTTGATGATGTAAGTTCTGGAAAAATGAACATAGATATATTGAAAGAATATTTGTTCAATGATAAATATCAATGGGATGCATTATCATTTAATCGAAAACAATATTATGATATTTGGGCATTATCGATAGATAAATATGTGTTGAGTTGTTGGCATTGGGATAACAATCCGAATATACAATTTGGGTCACGCGAAGTGCCATTAATAATGTATAATTATATTACGAATAAATTATCAAATATGAATAAAGATAAATTATTAGATTGTCATTCGGCGTTTAATGGGTTCGCAATATACAAAAAGAATAAATTTATGGATTCAAAATACGAATTTGACATATACGAAAATCTACAACAAATACCGAAACATTTAATATTAGAAAATATGGAGGTGTTAAATCGTAATTATTATATACATTTTATAGAAGATTGTGAGCATCGATATTTTCATTATCACTCCATTTTACAACATAATGCAAAAATACGTATATCACCGCAAATATTATTCGAAGAATAATTACGTGGTATCAAAATTAGCACCGATAAAAATGTAAATTACCATATTAGAGAAAAAAGAAAAAAGAATTATATATTATTTGTTTTACAAACTAGATAAACTAGAATACGTGGGATTATTTTCCTCGATAAATCCATAAATATAATCTTTAATCATTTTTAACCAGACAATTCCTTTATCTAAAGGGTCACTCGTATCATAAGTTACATCATCATTCGTACTAATTCTTAATTTATGGTTGATTCCCGATAACCATTCATCGTGATATTTCTGACAATTTTTCAAATAATCGAGAGGCACTCCTTCTTCACCTGTTCTTGCTCTTTTTTTAATACGGTTATAACAAACATCAGCATCCGAATCGATATATACAATACCATCTAATTCGAAATCCCGTTTATATTCTTCATAAAACTGTAAATATACTTTATAATTAATATCTTCAATCATATTATCATCGAATAGCATTTTTGCAAAAATGTGTCTATCGGCTTCTAACGACCTTTCACAAATAATCATTTTACAATCAGGATTTTCTTTGATAGCTTTACGTAACATTGATAGACGAGTAACAAACGCCATTACTTGAAACGTGAATGCATATGCAGTGGGATTGGCATAGAATTTCGCTAAAATACTTTCACCATTCGAGTCTTGTATAGATTCCCAAATATGTAAAGGTTCTCGAAGAAATATGATGTTTCGATTATTTTTGAATAAACGTTGTAATTTTTCCAAGATAGTGGTTTTACCAGCACCGATATTGCCTTCGATAGAAATGATTTTGACCATTGTTATATTAAAATTTGTTGTAGTGGTATAATATTATATCAATATATAAAATATTATAGATTCAATTTTTTACGAAGATGTTTTCCAAGTTCCAGCAAATGTATGACGGGCATATTTACCGAAATATTGTCTCTTGGGGTAATGTAAAATGGTTATATCATCTTTATTTTTGTAAGTCATATACATATTGGTTACATAATCAGGGCCAGTAGTGATATATACATAGTCTTCAGAGTTCGCGACATAATTTTTAACATATGTATCAATATTATTATGAATTCCATCGACTAAAACCTTTACGAATTTATTTTTTTGAGAACAAGCGAATCCGTATTGTCCGAGTAAAAATTCTAACCGATTTCTACAAAAGTTATTAAAACGTTTAGTACTACACATATTTTTATGTATGATTTCGTCGATAGGGAATACGCAGTCATTATCTAATAATTCATCTAATGGTTCTAATGCAGTTATATCCAAATCGAAATAAAACCCACCGAAATGATATAATGCGACATATCTAAAAAAGTCCATTTTTTGAATATTCATTGGTAGTCGTTGAAATGTTTCATAGTAATGCGGATAATTATTTTTCAGAAATTCGTCTATTTGTCCATCTTTAAAAAAAAGATATTCGTAATTTGGATTTTTATTTTTAATAGATTCAATGTACAATGAGAACATTTCGGGTTTTTTACTGCTCCAAGTTTTCCACGCTTGTATAATTCTTTTGGGTATGGTTTTTGGTTGATTTACAGAATCAATCATATCTCCTAATTTATTATTTACGGAATTCATTTCACCAAACCCTTCCAAAGCTTTTGGTGTAAATATATACATAATAATTGTTATCATAACCATAATAAGACCGATATGTATGCCTTTATAAAAATAAAAGGTCAATGTTAAAATAATCAAAACTTTTTCTATAATATCTGTATTCAGGTTCTCGAAATCCTTTTTATATTTCTTTTTTATAATGATAAACAATAATAATAATAATATCGGAATCCAAAATAATACTTTATGAATCATTCTTTATATTATATTAATATATTTCATATGTCAAATATTATAATATTCGTTTTGCTCTAAATTTCAGAATATCGAGAACCTTCGTAGTTGTCGGAAATTCTTCCACACCATAAATATCTTGTAATAATAACCATTCGAATATTCCACCCATATAGATATATACATTACTAAATCCTAAACTATTCAATTGCTTATATTTTGTTTCAACTGTTTCGTCGTTCGTGTTTTTACCATATATGATAATATGCTTACTCGATAAATCATAACTCGATAATAAATCGTTTATTGTTTTCTCTTCTAACTCATAAGGTAATGTGTTTTTAATAAGACAATTTTGTTCTCCAGTTAAAAGAGTATTTATGATTAGGTATCGATGGGTATTTTTTATAGCGTTTTGTACATCTTCGAAATTAATTTTTTTATAGTTAGTTTGAAATAATGATGAGAACATAGAATATATTATCTTATTGCTCTATATTTTTTTACACCGATAAACATTTATCGGCAACGTTGCATTTGAACATTATCTTTAATTGTGTATAATAAAATTGAATTACTTTATCTCTTCCACCATATAAATATCCAAAAACAACAACAATCAATAATCGTTAAACAATGAATATGTTACAATTAGATAAAATAGTATTTGGTAATGGACAGGGGCATTATCTCAAATTGATATCGCTTGGAGTGAATGAAAAAAAATCATACGAAATCCATTTCAATTCAGAATGCATAGAATTTCATTGTCATACGTGTCACGCTAATCGTAGTTATGTATGTAATTGCACGGATTATGAATGGGGACAGGGATTTATTATGAATGATACTATAATGACATCTAAAAATTTGGATGTTATTATGCAAAAATATGACTTGATGAAAGAAAACATAAAAATGTTACAATTTATGTCGAGGAATGATTTATGTACGTGGTTAGCCAATAGAATTAAAGAAAATGAAGAAATAGAATATGACTGTAATTTCTAGAAAAAATAAAATGGTAATTCGGAAAATTGAATTACTTTTTTATTCAAGTATTGTAATTATCCAACACCAAAAAAGAAAAGAATCGAACTAATACTATAATAATGGAAGAAAAAAAGAAGAATTGTTGTTCATATTGTAATAAAGAAGGACATAAGTATAAAAATTGTGATGACCCACGAATGAAAGTGTTAATACAAGATGTAAAAAACCGTGTAGAAATATGTGAAAATAAAGAAGATTTGTATAATTTCTTAACTACTGGATTAACTAGAGAAACTTTACGTATAATGGCCAATCATTTTCAATTACCAACAAAACTAAAAAAACCCGAATTAGTAAATGCTTTGATGCAACCCTTCATTGATGGTCAAGTGAAACAATATATAAATAATTTTAGAAAAATAGAAGAACTTATCGCACGATATCCAAATAAACCGTTAGAAGAGATTATCACTAATATTGTAATAACCACGGTACGTGATGAACAAACGTTACGAACACCGAGCGGAGAAATTGTCGAAATAGTATTTGATTGGTTAGAAGGAATATACAATGGTCAAACTCCAAATACTCAACGAAAAATCTATATTGGCTTTAATATTGCACTACAACAAATTGATTTAAATAATGGTTTACCAGGTATGAATGAATTAAGACGATGGAAAGTAGATAGTTTATTATTATGTTTAGAAACTTGTGATGAATTAAATAAAAAGAAAGAATGTCCAATATGCTTAGACGAAGTAAAAACAATCAATATATTAAAAACGAATTGTAATCACGAATTTTGTGATAAATGTATTATGAAGAAGCTAGAAATCGACCGTTCCAAATGTACTCCAAATTGCCCAATGTGCAGAACTGATATCAAAACAATGGAAATCAAATGCCCTGAGATATTTAACGAATTTTGTGAGAAATATTCCAACTAAGTAATTTTATATGATATATGTAACTAAAAACCTTTTTTTACATCAAATGTTCGTTGGCTTATTCACTACCGAAAAAAGCACCCTTACCAATTTTGAAGTCACTCAGACGAGTAATGGTATCACTATTTTTTTGTAATATTTCTTTAATCAAGTCTTTAATCGAAATCATTCCAATGAATTCTTCGTTTTTATCGTCAATGACTAATAAATGGCGAATATCTTTGAACATCATTTTATTCATACACGTTTCAATTGTATCATCTTTTTTAGCGATAATGATATTTGGCTCATAAGTACATACTTGTTTCACTTTGGTATCTTGCAGATTTTTATCCAATGATGCTACACGTTTAATGTAATCACGTTCCGAAAACACACCGACTACTTTATTTGACGTATTCGTTACTGCCAAGCAACCAATATTAAAAGCACTTAGTCTAATGACGGCTTCTTTGACAGTACTTTCTTCATTGATTTTGAAATCTATTTTATGATAGCAACTACTTTCGAAGACATTCATCGCAGAAATAGTACCAGCTTTGGAAGAGATTGAACGATTGGATAATCTAAATATACTAGATAACATTATAATATCATAATAATGGCCTATTTTTTATATTCTTTTTCTTTATATAGTTGAAGTTCAACTGGAAGTTCAAATATCGATACTTTTATTTGAAATTATTTAATAATCATCTAATACTGAAGAAAATTGAATTATATTATAGTAATAAAAAGATAATATATTATAACATACGAAGCGAATCAAAAAAATGGACTTGACGCAATCAAAATTATCACGCGAAGAATGGGAAAGTATCGAATCCCCTATAACGGTGGATGAAAAACACATATTAAAAATGATTATCAATGGATATGATAATATAAACATTCGTTCAAACCAACATCAATCATTATATTCATTCGTTAAAATAGAAATAACACCCGAAACCGAATACTTTTTATACCAAAAGTATTTCGAAAAATCGATGAATGAAATCATAGAAAAATACGGAAAACCATTCAATATACGAGTCGATGATACCTTACAGGGATCATCCATAAAACGCCTGAAAAGTGCCGATAATATTCGTATTCAAAATTTAGATAATAATATCAAACAAAATACATCACAAATATATGAATATTTAATCATTGAACTATTACACGAATTATTAAAAAATCTTACTAAAAAAAGCCCTACTTATGCATTCTATTTATATACCCTTTTACAATTAAGAAAAGCAACTATTACAAACATAAATAAATACGTGATAGAAATCACCAATAAATTTGTAGATATTATATCCAGACATACAAATATTAGTGATATTATCGAAAATGCTTATGAATTCATTGAGCAAAATAAATATTTATTAAAGTACGAAGATAAATCATTGTTTTCACATCAAAAAGACCTATTTACATTTTGTAAGATGAATTATGGTAAGCCAAAATTAGTATTATATACTGCTCCAACTGGTACAGGTAAGACTCTTTCACCTATCGGATTATCAAATCAATATCGTATCATATTTGTATGTGTAGCAAGACATATTGGATTAGCACTCGCAAAATCAGCGATATCAATGGAAAAAAAAGTGGCTTTCGCATTTGGGTGTGATACTGCAAGTGATATCCGATTACACTATTTCTCTGCTGTGAATTATACAAAAAATAAGCGTTCAGGTTCCATTGCCAAAGTAGATAATAGTGAAGGTTCAAAGGTCGAAATAATGATATGTGATGTACAATCCTATTTATGTGCAATGCATTATATGTTAGCATTTAATAAAACAGATGATATTATTACTTATTGGGATGAACCCACCATTACAATGGATTATGAAAAACACGATTTACACGCCACCATACATCGTAACTGGTGTGAAAATAAGATACCGAATATGGTATTATCGTGTGCGACACTTCCCAAAGAAGCCGAAATAGCGGATGTTGTCAATGATTTCCGAGTAAAATTTGATTGTGATCAAATACATACAATTACGAGTTATGATTGTCGTAAATCGATTCCGATATTAAATAAAGACGGATATTGCGTATTACCACATTTATTATATTCGGATTATAATGAATTGCAAAAATGCATTGAATTCTGTGAAGAAAACAAAACATTATTGAGATATTTCGATTTACGTGAAATTATCCGATTTATCCATTATATGGATGAGGAAGATTTTATCGATGAAGTATATTCAATGGATACGTATTTTGAAGGAGGAATTATAGATATTACTATGAATTCATTGAAAAATTATTATTTACGGATATTGCGACAAGTAAAGGAATCGGATTGGAAAACGATATATGAAACAATGAAATTATCACAAGTACGTAAATATAAAGAATCTACGATACGTAAAACGAAAAGTGTAGAAAACAACATAACCTCTAATACGTTAAATCCAGACACGAAGTCAAATGTATTAACTAGAATGAATAGTTTGTCTTCACCTAATTTGCACGAACAAGTTAAAAGTAGTACAAATGGGATATTGATAACTACGTCAGATGCATATACATTAACCGATGGCCCCACTATATTCTTGACGGATGATGTGAAAAAAATCGGTAATTTCTATATACAACAATCGAATATTTCGCCTACAGTATTCCAGGCGATTCTAGCGAAGATAAGTAAAAACAATGAAATTATCCAACAAATCGAACACTTAGAAAATTTAATATTAGAAAAACAAGCCAAAACGTTTGATGCGACGAGTAAGAATCAGAAATCGTCGGGATTAATCAGTAAATCGAGTCAAAATAAAGATCTTGGTGGAGATGGTAGTCAAAGTGAAAGATTAACACAAGAATCACAAAAATATATGGATGAAATCAATAAAATGCGTAGAGAAATTCGTATGATTGCATTAGACCCTATGTATATACCAAATACCAAACCACATCAAGACATATGGGCACCTACGAGTGAAATTCATACGAATGCCTTCTTACCCAATATCGATGAAGAAACGGTAAAAACAATAATGTTATTGGATATAGAAAATAATTTAAAAGTGTTATTATTATTGGGTATTGGAATGTTTATGGAAAAACCCAATATTCATTATATGGAAGTAATGAAACGATTAGCAGATACGCAATGTCTCTTTATTATTATTGCTTCGAGTGATTATATATATGGTACAAACTATCAATTCTGTCATGGATTTATCGGAAAAGATTTGATGAATATGACACAGCAAAAAACATTACAGGCAATGGGACGTATTGGACGGAATAATATACAACAAGATTATACCGTACGATTTCGAGATGATGATATGATAAAGCGTTTATTTCAAACACCCGAACATAACATAGAAGCAGTGAATATGTGTGCATTATTTTGTTCCGAATAAATGAAAAAAGGTGTAAAAATATTAGTAATCTTTGAATTTATGAATATTTTTTATTATGTTATTACCACAAGGGCCACAATGGTCTTCATTTGCATAATCTACTTTGGATAAAGTTTTACTATCTTCATCTTCTGGTTTCCATCTACCCATTGGTTTAGGTGGAGCGAATGGTTTGATGTGATTGTATAAATCATTACCAATTTGTTTGGGACATTTTATTACCAGAAAAAAAGGACATTTACCGTCATATGTTACACAATTTTTCGTGAAACAATTTTCGAAAGTAAATGTTTTTAGAGTTCTTATACCTTTGAATGTTTGACACCTTTTAACAATTAAAACGCCGACTTTTATAGATAGTAAAAGCATTTATACAAACAGTGTAAAAATGTTTTTATATTTTTGCATATATATTATTTGCGATTTTTACGAGTTTTCTTACCTTGCATTGTGCAATCGGAAAATAAACCAGTGATAAATTTCCCACCACGAATTTTATCGATATGATGTGGTAAAAGGTTTTTTTTCACGGTACCGCAACATTTACCTTTATTATAACGACAAACACTTTTATAGCCTTTACCGTTTCGAATGCAGACTTTACGTATGGTTTTTTTACCATTATGATGTTTCACTTCAGTATTTTTATAATGAAACCCTTTATGCATTTTTTACTGAGTATATAGTATATGAATAGAAATTTTGTTGAGCTATTTCATATTTTTATCATAGGTTCTCTCTTTTTATATGTCGGTATTCGAAGAACGGAGATACCTAAATTTTTATTTCAAATACTATTTGTGACTGGAATTCTAATCCTTTTAATTCACGGTTATAATGCATATAAACATTTAGTAAAGGGAGAATCAGCTTGGGTCAATTATATTCATATATTTTTGATAGCACCACTCTTAGTATATATCGGTTATAAGCAAGAAGAAACCAAACGTTTCGCATTTGAAATATTATTGATGTTGGGATTTACGAGTATTGGATATCACGGTTATTATCTAGCAACCAATGAAAAATAAGTTTTATACAAGCCACTGAAAGAATAATACCGCTAACAAAATGGTATTCCAATAACCAATATATGTATATAAATAGCAATAAGCGACAGTACCATTATTGATAAAAGAAGCTAATGCATTTTCTTCTTGTGATTTCAAAAACAGGGTTCTCATCGTGGAATTATATTTATAATGTAAATATTTATAAAATCTCACAACGGGTGCGGGTAAAAACTCGGGTGTAACAATATAATGTAATTTCAATATAATACGGTCAGAGTTATCGGGGATGGCCGAATCTTTTCGGATATAATGCACATCTCGGTTATAATCGAATACAATATATTCATTCGTTTGAATTTGATAATACTGATTATGGAATGGAAAATCTGTAATAATACTAGAATTACCTTTTATAGCCACGATGGTTCTCAAAACGGTACAAAAGGGTAGTAAATGAAAAGGGCCATCGATATGCATTGTTTCAAATACTTTATCAGAACCACTTCCTCCTATACTAGAAATATAGAGTTCATTCATTCCATCTATGGTTTCTACTCTTGAATTTTGAAAATGTTGTTTTAATATATTAAATATTTTACCGTATTTTACTTCATCGATAGCATTTCGTATAATAATACCAGTATCTAATTCATATTTATGATATGTTTTTGTATTATCTAATTCAAGTTCATTTATATGCTTATGAATTACTTTTAATGAATATATCTCAAATTTATCAATAAGAATACCGAATAGAGGTTGTTTCATTCTATATAATACGCTTTTATAATATATAATACCAATATTTTTATTTTATTTTCGTCATACATAATATATGAATTCAGAAAAAGAAGATGTTTCTCTACAAATACAAAAAGTATTTCAAGAAAATGTTCTCGGTGATTTGAAAAGATTTATTGATAAACGTCAATGCCTGAATGATACGAATATGGTATTGATATATTTATTTCATATTGTTCAATCTGCTGGTATTTTGACCACAACTATAGCAACAGGGTATAATGTAAGGGAATATATATGGATTGGTGTAGGGTTGAATGTTTTAGCATCGCTTATCAATACATTTGAACGAACCAATAATAATATATCGAAAAAATTGTTAGCGGATATACAGTCAATAAAAGATGGTAAATATGTCGATGAAGGCTTAGTGATAGAATCGAAAAAAGCTTCACGAAAAACGTCAAACATAAATAGTAACAGTTTCAATGAACCTATACTAGATGACAATAATGAAGAATCTACGAATACTATATATTTGCATTGACAGGTAGACACAATAGTAACTGTGATAGAATTTGGTCTTCGAATATTCATTGTTTTGACAGAGAAGATTTTATTGTTTAGAAGTAGTTTTTGGTTGCTATAATCGGAGTCTTTATGATAAAGAGTAAATCATTTTTATCATAAATATAATATTATATCAATTCGTTATAATATCTTTCGTTTTTTTCATCATTTATGTTACGAAATTTTATTTCTAGTCTATAAAGTTCTTTCCAAAAGGCTAATGGAAACGTTATTGGAATTATATATATTGCAAACTCAAACAACCCATAATAAATGCTCGTAATAAAAAAATACGCAGGTCTATCTGGTAGTTTTGGCTCACGACCATAAATAGTGGGATATTTTAGTTTATCTTGTTCATATATTTTTTTCTTCGTTGTAATAGATAATAGATTTATTATATGATTCCATGACCATTTTATGTTTATACTTATATTCACGAGTTCCACGATAGAATCCCAAAATTCCCCAACCAGTAATTGATGCTATTATGCCTTATTTTATACGTGTATTCATAGTACAATAATATATATTTTATGTTTATATGCGTTTATACTAATGATGTAACTACATAGGTTGGGTCATATGCAATATTGCACATATTTGACCCTATTTCCAACCATATATATCCTTCATTACCCCATTCGGTACCCCAGCTATTACGTACTACCCAATATCCTTCTTCCAAATTTATACCGACAGCTTGAACACAATGGTCAACATCCATACCACACGTCGTAATTATTCCTGATACATAGGATGACCAACTGGATGCATCCAAACATACCGATATTGGTCCAGTTGAAAACATATGTGTCATCATCGATTCTTCGCCAGACAATGAATAATATTCATCCACGGTTACCTTATAGTTCATAGAATTCGTACTACATACCCCAGTATAATCATAATAAGAAGTATATGGATAACTCGAATCAGATTCAATACCACCCGCACTACGAACATATTCAAATGCGGTTTCTGTATTTCCACCACCGCATCCATAATCGACCGTGTCGCATTGTACTATTTGTTCCGTAGAAAGTGTATCCGTGGTCGTTAATAATCCTAATCGAATGGAATCAGACTCGATTTGTTCGGTAGCCGAGAAAGCCCAGCAGGAACCACAGTAACCCTGATCTTTCACTTCTGTTGTATAAATATTTGCCCAATTAATTACACTTTCATTACCAGAATAGGTATCTAACTCAATCATTAATTTATTACTATTCGTAGGTGGTTTATATCCTAAGTAATTCGTTCTAAATTCATCAGGAGATAAATCGGCAAATTTGGTAATACCGTGTAATGCATTGGTATCATTACTATTACGTTCATCAATTGTTAATAAAAAACTACGAAAATTATTGTAGCGTAAAGTGGCTTCTTCGATAGTGGCATAAGTTTTGTTATATGTGGTTTTAAAGTTATCAAATAAATCAATAATGGTGGAATCGTCTAGTGATGCATATGTAAACTTAGCATCTAATTTAATGGTATTGATAGGTGTGGTTAAAGTGAAATTAAATAAAAATAATCCGACTGCAAAAAAAGTAGATATAATGCCCATATTACGTACTAAATGAAAATATGGAGATACTGTTTTTTTACGGTACATTGGTTCGAAATCGTTATTCAAATCATTATTATTTTGTTGATAATACATTTTTGTATTTATTATCATTATATAATAAAAACTATTTAGATTGTTTTTTATTATAACATAATTAGCTAATGCTTTTCGCTTATTGCAGTCGCTTATCGCTTTATAATGCATTCTTATAATTGACGACATATGGATTTGATTTCAACACATCATAGATATCACTACTATTTCTATCCATTTGAATACCCTGATATAAATTGTTATGACCTTGTAATTGTCCCATATTTGCAATATCTATACTTTGAGAAGGCATTTTAGGTACCACAACGCGAGAATTTTTCAAATATTCATCACGGCTTACTTGACGCATATTGATATCATTGTTTAATAAACTCATATTACCAGGAACCATACGTCCATCGATAGTCGCACTCTTAATATCATTATTTCGTTGGTTATATTGTGCTTCATATGATTTCATTTGTTTTTTGTCACTACCTGCAATACCAGCATAATAGAAGTCACCAGTGGTTTGACGAATCGTATCGCAAGGTTGGTGTTCAGTTACTTCATAACCACGACCATTTTGATTACGATTTACGTTCAAATGAAATTTCGAATTTTCAGTGGTTTCACGAATAGTAGGGGCAGGTCTATCAGCAGGATTAAAAATATAGGATTGTGGAACAGTGGTACTCGGATTTTGATAAGGACGTAATGTGCCGATGACATTTTCTTTACGCGATGGGCGTAATATATCTAATAATGGTGCAACAACCGCGGTTAAACCGTGTCCTACTGCACCATAATAACTATCTTGTTTATTTACACTACGGTTATTTGGATAAGCTGTTTTGGATTTTATTCCGAAATCAGAGTCGTTTGCATAGTTACGACCACTGGCATTAGCTGGGGTAAAAGGTGCTTCTCCTAATTGTATATTATGTGAAGGCATATATTCACCAGGAATATATTCAGCTTCTGTAGCATAACCAGCACCACCAATATAATCCGTAGTAGTATGGTGACGAGTGGTATCTTTATAAGAGGTAGTAGGTATACCGTGTAACGTTTGGCCTTTTTCTAGACCTACAGTGGTAGTTAAATAGTTTTTTCCCTTTGTAAAATCTCTCAAATCATTTGGTACTGGATTTTCAAACATTTCAAATGAGCGTTCTGGACGATTTTTTTCGAAAACACCGATTTGTTTTGTATCGTGCATATTCTTTATAAAACTATTAGAAGGGCCTTCATAACCATATAACATATGACCACCTGGTTTTGGATTATTTACGGCACGTAATGCATCAACATTCTTTTCTGTCCATTGTTCACGCATCATCATACCAGAGTTATATCCACCTGACCCTTCATTTGTATATCCTAAGCCTAAACCAGGTGCAACGCGTTGTTCTTCGAATGGTTTTACATTCGCCATACGCATACTAGGAACCACGCGTGATTGATAAAATTCACTCATATTAGGAGCTCCGTGAGCCCATTTTTGATTTTCAGAAGGAGCAAATAAAGGTGCAACTTCTTTTTTGATGATTGTTTGAGAACCTGAACCCACATAATTATCTAAAACGCTTTCGTTTGAATTTTTATCATTATATTGAGAACGTATATTACTGCCAAAAAACGGCACCATATTATTGTGTTGAAAATAACTACCATCTACTTTTTCACCAGTCAATGATAAATATTCTAATCCTGATGAACTTTGTGAATTAGAATTACTAGTAGGCGTCGTCATATAACTTTCAGTATTAAAATACTTGTCTGTATAAGCACCACCTGCATTATCGTATTTATTGGTAGTGGATAATTTCGATGTTTGCTCTGTTTCACTGGATTTTAAAGGATATTCCGATGGATAGTTTTTATTCGGTATATTCGTATTTGGTAATTCAGATGTATTATTTGTAAAGTTCTCGGTATTTGTTTTATTTTGATTTGTTACAACATATAATAAACCAAGTGCTATTCCTGGAATTGCTATTTCCATTTTATTAATAGTATATAATTATAATACATTTATATAATATTTTCGTACTCCAAAACTAAAATAAATTGAATAAATCGAGAACCTATAAATTATTATTTTTCATCTATATTTTCCCATATAAATAATAATCAGTTGGTTTGATACCTTCTACATATGGCACTTTCGGTATAAATGCATCTTTCTCTAAAATTCTAGTTTGGACATTATGTTGAAAATTTAATTCAATACCATTTTGCGGATTTAAAAAAGGGTTCTCCCATCGAGTTTGTTCTAAATCTTTATACATCCACGCTGGATGACTTGTACGACTTTCTTCTATAAATGGTTGAGAACTTCTATAAGATTGAGAACCCGTAGCCACTGCATATCTACTATAATCATTTACATCTACTAAATCTCTATTCAAACGTCTAGATAAACCAAATAAATCACTTTCTAAAGCAACAGTATTGGTTCTCATATTTGCACCCCAATGTTGTAACCGTATATTCGGGTCTTCCATAAATGGTAAGTCTAATCCTTGTCCAGGTGTATTTAATCGATATCTACCAATAAAGGTACTCTCTTCTAATCGTTTTTGTATTCTATTTGGATCATCGTGAAATCTAGTAAAAGCCATTTTCTTTATATAGTTATTATATCCATCGAAAATATTATTGATAGAATAATAAAATATATAAATATTTGAGAACATTTATACAAAGTTCTCGAAATGACCAAAATATGTCTAAATATGATTGTAAAAAATGAGAGTAAAATCATTACCAGACTATTGAAATCAGTAGAAAGACTGATAGATTCTTATTGTATTTGTGATACTGGCAGTACCGATAATACGATTGAAATTATCGAGAACTTTTTCGTCAAACAAAATATAAAAGGTGTCATTATTCGAGAACCTTTCCGTGATTTTGCATATAATCGTACATTTGCATTACAAAAGTGTTCCGAGTTACCAAATGTGGATTATATTTTATTATTAGATGCTGATATGGTTCTCGAAATAGATGAAACAATGGATATACAAGAATTCAAAAATACGTTATCATTGGATGCGTATTATTTATATCAAGGTTCTCCATCTTTTTTTTATAAAAATATTCGGCTCATAAAAAATCAGAAAGGATTATCATACTGGGGTGTCACTCACGAATATTTAAATTTACCAAAAAATAGTACCAGTATTACGATAGAAAAAAACCAAATCTTTATTAAGGATATTGGTGACGGTGGTGCGAAACAAGATAAATTCTTACGTGATATTCGATTATTAGAACAAGGATTAATCGAGAACCCGAATGAACCCAGATATTTATTTTATTTGGCGAATAGCTATCGAGATTCAGACCAATATGAAAAGGCAATTGAAATATATCATAAACGAATATTACAAGGTGGTTGGTATGAAGAAGTATGGCATAGTTATTATAGCATTGGTAATTGTTATGAATCATTGAATGATACGCCGAATGCTATCTATTATTGGTTGGAAGCATTTCATAAAGACGAACAAAGAATCGAGAACCTTTATAAAATTATAAAATATTATCGAGAACAAAAACATTATAAACTAGCTTATCATTTTTATAACATAGCAAAAGAAGGGATAAAAACGAAAACCAATTGGGATCACTTATTTTTACAAAAATCAGTATATGATTATTATTTAGATTATGAGTTCTCGATTATTGGATATTATTGTAATATAGATCATAAAACAATGAGAACTACCAGTATGAATATTTTGATGTTTTATAATACCGATGCTAGTACATTCCAATCGGTTTTAGATAATTATAAATATTATTGTGAAAATATGGTGTTAGATATCGAATATATGCCATTGAAAAAATCTTTTATGGAATTCTATACACCCTTGAATATTTATAATGGGACGCCCGCCGGGCGTCTCAATAGAGATTTAAGGGCAACGTTACCGATAAATGAATTAAAAGGCAACCCTCCTATAGAGGGTTGTCCCATTTTAAATCTTCATCGGTGTAAAGAATCCGAGAACCATTCGGTTTATTTAAAGTCAATTCTAAATGCAGATGAAAATAAAGGTATCCTACATAATAAAATGAAGTGCTATCCAATACCTATACAAGATAACGAACTCATTTGGTATATCGGAAAAATAGTTTCCAGTCAAAAATTAAAATATTGTATGTTTATCGGGTTAGATACTGATAAAAAAATAAAGACTTATAGCCAGTTATATCCTAGACATTTGTTGTTACAGTGAGATGATTTATTTCTGAATCGGTGAATGATTTACATATTCCAAAACTACGACGATGCCATTGGGTAATACCGTGTTCTTGTATTCCTTCCAAATGTTTTTTAGTGCCATACCCCATATTACTATCTAGACCATAATATAAAGATAATTCGGGATATTGAGAACATAATTCAACGATATAATCATCACGAGCTACTTTTGCTAATATACTGGCGGCCGCAATACCCATATATTTAGCATCACCTTGTTCAATTGTTACGAATGGTAATTCGCTGATGACTTCTTTTTCCTTATCAAACCAGCGGTAAGGTTTAAAATAATTACCATCGATAATGGCCATTGTTTCATTTATTCCGTCATGGATGGAAATAAATTCATCAATTGCTTTTTTTATACAATTATGCATACCAATCATTACTGCTTGTAATATATTCACTTCATCGATGATTTTGGAATCAATGGCTTCTACGCACCAATAAGCTGCGTGGTCTTTAATATATTCTGACACTTCTTTGATTTTGGTTTTAGACGAAAATTTTTTACTATCTTTTATATCTTTACCGTCGAAAGAACCATCTTTAGGTAAAATAACACAAGCGATATATGTTTTTCCGAAAAGACAACCTCGTCCAACTTCATCAATACAAATTTCATATTTATTTTTGTTATCATATATTAATTCTAATAATTTGGCAGGTTCTCGCTTCTTAGTTGATTTAGACATTTCTATATTTATATTCAATGTTAAAATATAGAATAAACTGGATAATAATCAATTTTTTTTACACATATAGTTTATAAGTGAATGAATATTAAATTAACACCTTTTTCAATATTTTTGATATTATTATTTGTTTTAGTAATTTCCACGATATGTTGGAATTGCTTTATTATTGAAGGATTTACACCAGTTGTAAGTACGACACAAAGGAAAGTTGATGATGCTGCCGCAAATGTAGCTGAAGCAGAATCTGCAAAACAAGCATTAATAACATCGGGTGTTCCTGCTACAAATGTTAATGTTCCTGTCGCGGCTACAGTAGGGGCAACAACAATTGTACTTGATAATCCTAATTTAAGACCAGGTGATGTTATAGTGACTGCCGACGGCAACAGTTATAAAATTAGTTCACACGCTATTACTTCTACATAATTTACAATAATAAAATCATATTTGCCACGAAAATCTAGCGAGTCTAATTATAAATATTTAAGGGTGTATTTATCAATTTAGGAAAAATATAAAAATCAAATATTTATTATGTAATATATATATAATATATACTATAAAATGTCCTATACTTATACAATAAATGATGGTACATCAGGGTTAATTACAAATATTGATTCTGGAAGTTCAATAACCGCATATAGTAGTTCTGCTGTTGCCGCGATTGCTGCTGCTGCGGCTGCTGCTACGGCTGCTGCTGCGGCTGCTGCTACGGCTGCTGCTGCGGCTGCTAATTCAACAACTACCACACCAACGCCAGTAGTAACTGCTCCAGTAGTAACAACACCAACGCCAGTAGTAACTGCTCCAGTAGTAACAACACCAACGCCAGTAGTAACTGCTCCAGTAGTAACAACACCAACGCCAGTAGTAACTGCTCCAGTAGTAACAACTACAACGCCAGTAGTA
>Ga0114975_10001076_pt1 | contig 19877 bp, 20 predicted proteins | sample S_130626_EF_Meta_FD_87031 | JGI IMG/M metagenome (GOLD analysis project Ga0114975, IMG submission 87031) | Freshwater microbial communities from Lake Simoncouche, Canada to study carbon cycling - S_130626_EF_MetaG | ecosystem: Environmental > Aquatic > Freshwater > Lake | place: Lake...
AATGCGTGCCTCAATAGCCTCTGCATTGGCCCGCACTACTGCAGCCAGGTCCTCAGCAATAACCTGGGTCAGCAGTCCGCGTCTATCAACTGTTCGGCAGAGCGTATCTACAACCTCAAGAAAGGTGCTAGGTGTGCTCTTTTGGTGATTGCTAATAATAATGCGTGCCGCCAGAATCCCGTAATCCGGATTTACCGTAACATTGGAAATAGCCAGGTCGGCAGCCAGATTATCCAGCTCCGACGTCTTGATGCCGTCAATAATTTGCGCCAAAACCTTCTGCGCAACAGCCGTGACATTTACATTCAGTCCATCTGCAACCTTACGCAGTCGCTCAGACACCTTCTCAAATGCAACAAGCTCACGCACCCCGCTGCGCTTTAGCACATACATCTCTGGCTCAACGCCGACGCTCATATCTGAAATATTCATGTTCATTTTAATAAACCAAACGGCCGCAGACCCGGGCTCAATTTTAGTGGAAATCGTCTAAAAGCGCTATTGTATTAGTAGTCCCAGCAAGCCCTATATGTATACAGGCACGCACAGCACGATAGCGATTAACTAAGGCCGACAGACTCTCAGCATTAGCTACTGACACATTTTTAATCATTTTTACAAGGGTATCAAAACGTTCGTATAAGGCGACCACTCTCAAATGACAAATATGTTGGTAAGCCGTTCCTATTGCACTGTTATAATTACCCGTTCCGTAACCGTCTTTATACATACATTCTAACGTTTCTACCAAATCTTTCATTTGCTCAAGTATTGATTCTTCATTGGTCGCCGCTGGCACAGTTAATAATTTGTTAATATATTTAAACATCACCGTATCCTACCCACACTAATTAATATATTATAAAAGTTCCTTTAATTCGTCGCAATCCAGACAAATTGTTTCACTCGGACTAAAACTCAGCCCCGCAAACAAACAAAACAGCACGGCGTGGTGCGTAATAATTAATACGTTATCATCACTATTTTCATACTGCTCCACCAATTTACGCAGAAATAAAATTACGCGATTTTCAACAAATTTTAACGGCTCCTGTAATGTCCAGACATCCGGTTCGGAATCAAGTAGTGACACATCAAGTCTCGGCCATTCAGCAACAATAGCGCTATTGCTGGCCCTTTCATGCCCTAAATTTTGTCTATCTACAAGATTATCCGCAGCATATATTCTATCAATTTTGCACAAGTCACTAACAAGCGTCGCAGTGTGTATAGAGCTATAGAAAGGTGAACAGTATGCCGCCTTAAAATTCTTTATACCTAATGCAACGGTAGCCTCCAGAACACTTTCAATATGCGCATCACCCAATTTATCAGTAGGCTTCAAGTTAGTCTCAAATCCATTTTGCATAAATACAAATTGAGCGGGCATGATACTATAATATATAGTCGACCGTTTATGTAGTATCATACACTACTACATGCAAAAATACCGCCCAAAAACAAAATTTTTAGCCGCCTCCACCTAAACATATAGCTATCTATTTTGCTAAACATATGTCGTCAGTAGACATATTAGATGTATATAGGTCCTCGACCAATGCAAAAATTGTATATATAGACCTAAATTCAGCAATTTATCTTGAAATTTCAGATGAAGAAATTTATGCAAAACTAAAGTTGGCCCCAGAGCCCCTGGCCCAAAAAGTTTTCAGGACGAAAAACTACAATACAGCAATTTTTATTGAAGTCACGATTCCTGAATCAATTGAAACATTGACCATTAATAATAATATATATTCTATTCATCCTCCGCTATTACTATCGAATGTAACTGCACAATTATGTCTGGTATTCAAAGATGAGTGGCATATTATTCCCACAGTGATTGAATATTATAGGCGCGTCCACAAGGTAGAACGGTTTATATTGTATGATAACAACTCGTCTGAGTCCCCAACTCCAGAAATTTTAAGCGACCCGCAAATTCATGTAGTACCCTGGAAAATTCCCTATAAACATACACTAATACCGCCCCCGCAATCGGGCCCAGAATGGATTATAATAGCCCAAAATTCTGCATATAGTCACTGTTTGAAGAAATTTAGCGCGGCCACCTGGACAATTTTAATGGACACCGATGAATTTTTAATACGGCGGCGTGACAAGCCCGCTCTTAAAACTATACTGGAAAGCATCCCCGAAAATGTAGCAACCCTATATGTAAATGGTTTCTGGGCAGGCTGCAACAAATTTCCACGGGACAAAATTTATATGAATTTACGGAAAATGTCACGACGCGGAGATAAATTGTGCTCCCAAAAGCTGATTCTTCGGACATCCAAGCATGAATTTACAAACTGTATACACCAAGCCTATCGAGTTGAAGGCACTCAAAGCAAGACATTACAAATAAATGATGGCGTCTATTTCTTTCATCTATACACGGCATCGGCAAAAAACCGCGCATGTGTCTGCTCAAGCTATTGTAATATATTGGATAAATCATTTGTTGAAAGCTGGTCACATGTGCCAGGCCCTCCAGCTAACCACATAAAAATATAAAAAGCTATTAGGGAAGCCCAATGCTTACTAAGGATATTTTGGGAATTATAGTACTTATACTAATCGGTTTAGCAGCACTCAAATATCTTGGAGACCCGCGGTTCAAGACAGTAATTAGCGAGGCCTTTGAATCAGGAACGCCTACAGGCCCCGAGGGATATACCCCAGTTAGCCGCCTAAGCCCCGACACAAATGATGTAGGTCCAGCCAATATTTTAAAAGACTCGATTGAAGTGACCCGCCCTTTTAACGTAGTGGGCACCTTAACTCAGCAGCAGTGCTATGAGCAGGATGGCAACAGAATACCCGAGCGTCTTGGGGATTACACGCAGCGCACAAATAACTATGTGCATACGTATCCCGATTCATGTTCAGCACCATTCAAAGAACTTGTAGGTTCATTCTATGCACCACGCGAGGGCGCAATAGGTGCACCAGTTCCAAGTGGAGCCAAGACCCCCAAAAATTTTGATTGTCGCTACGGGCAGTGACCATGTTATCAGTCCCACCTTCACCACCACCACCACCACCACCACCACCATTATTATCCAGTATAATAAACACACATTATGTGTATATTTATTATAGTTAGACGCATCACACACACACACATCTACTTAGACATCGTCTAAAAACAATGGCGCCCGCCGTCCATTTTGTATTACGGTAATATCATCCCAAAAGCGTTTATATTCTGGCAAGCCAACTGCTAACCACCATCGCTTATTACGTATAACTGGCCTACATAATACATTTAAACATGTCCAATGCTGCCGTTCAAGAACATTTTGTTCAGGTCGCCAGCGCCGCGCCGCCCGCCGCCCATCTTTTGTATTAGGGTAAACGGGTGAATATGCGTATGTCCAAGAGGCTATATTGGCGGCATCTCCAACAACAGCAACAACACCACAATATAAGCCCTCGTCCAAAAACCCAGCCTCAATAACACATTCGCAGTAATCAGCCAAATCACCATCCAAGACTTCTAAGGACCCCTGAACTACACAGTAATTATTGTAGGGTATAACATTTTCATCGATACTATTAACAACAGCACAGCATATCAGTCGCCCACTATCACTTAATCCAGCCACGGCAGTGGCCAGCCTATCCAAACTATTATGCTTGCACGGGCTCCATTGGCGTATAACATATGTTTTTTTAAGAAGCATATACACGTCCAATACCACAGGTTTAAATCGACAAGTCCATGCAGACTCAGAAAGGCGCCCTTTTTTCGGTGTCAAATACACTGTCTGGTGCCAGGTGTCGTGCGACACAGGACTAATTGATTTCTGCTGTAGAAGCTTAGTCCGCTCACCACAAATAATTTCAGCCAAATCCTCCGTGGAAATAGTGCAACCTGAAATATCACGCGCACCATTCATGTTTAGCGGCTGTTCAATGGACTTGAATTTACTCAGCGCCTCCTCACTACGTAGAAGGTAGTATTCCCATAAAAGACTATAAAAAATTTTTAGAGAATCGCTGCGCGCCCGTTGTGTTTTTAATGTATCAATAAAACAGTCACTGAAAAGAGATTCAAGTTCCACGCCATGCAACCATTCTTCAAAATCCCATGTGTCTAGCAATTCTTCGGGTGGGTCTGTACCCACGTAATCGTCTAGCCAAGAACAAATCTGGCTATAAACCATCTATTTAATGCATATAAAATCATATTGCTTCCATAATTTTAAGTACGCGCGCCACAACAGCGTTATTCTCCAGTTTCACAAAATCAAAAAGAATTTTAGGTTGAATCTGCCAACCTTCCGATAAGCAACGTATTTTATGGTTCATTGATTTTATAACAAGAAGCATATCTCCGCTAATTTTGGTTCCAAAGACCGCCTCTAAACGCCATATTAAATAAGATTCCAGATTTTCACCAGGATATTTTTCACGCCATGCAACAAATTCAAGTGGCGAATACAAAAAAGTACTTTGTTTCGCGCCCATCGCCCTGATTTTCTATGTATATAAAAAGATTTAAGTCCATACACCGTATATACTTAAACCCCAAGAGTAATTAATTATATAATAGTAAAATGAGCACACCGGGCCAACAAGAGCAACAACAACAACAACCACCAATAGTATGTACATTGGCAACAATTAGTGCCTTAAAAGACCTAAAAGTCTTTCTTTTTACACTGACTCTATTTACTTCCCAAAATCAACCGTATCCAACCGTCTATATTATTTGCGATACCGAAATCGAAACGTATATTAAGTCAAACAGTCCCTATAAGGGCCCTATAACCTGCTACCCCCTTCTTGATTATGCAACAGGCCTGACACGCAATTCAATGGAACGCATGAAGGGGCGACGCTATCCCACTCTATGGGAAGATTTTATGATGGAAAAGGCCACAATTATTGATATTGCCTTTACCGCCGGCGCCCCATCAGTTTATTTGTTTGATAGTGACATATGTTTTATGGGCCCATTGCCTGATGCCCCAAACATCCTGAATCCACATGCGCAAATTGGTGTCTGCCCTCATATGATTTTACCACGCGACGAAGCTAAATACGGTCGCTATAACGCCGGATATGTATGGACTTCTGACCCAACTATGCCAACAAAGTGGCGCAAGGCTGCCGAAAAGTCGTATTTTTACGACCAGGCAGCATTGGAAACAATTGTCAAAGATTATATTGCGCAAAATCCGACAACCGTCCACATGTTTCCTATTCAAAATAACTATGGTTGGTGGCGTATGTTTCAAGGTGTTGAATCATCCTCAACAATTCAAGCAACGTGGTCTATAAATCGTACCAATGAAAATTGCAGCGGCATTTTTGTAGAAGGCAAACCCCTACTTTCAGTACATACACATTGGCAAACAAATGACATGGTGACGAACGCGTTTAACAGTATTATTAATAGATATTTGGCAGTATTGGGTAAATTTCCTAAAGCTCAACAGCTAAATCGATTTTTACAAAAGGAATTTTATACATAGATAAATAAAACCAGAGACAAGCACCTAAAAAATTGAGATAGTCACTATAAGTATACAGAGTCACAAAAATGGAGTTTAATATTTCCGCAGTCAACGACCGCATTAAGCATATGGAGAATATTGATATTGTTAATTCGCTGCTTTTCGTGTTTGGCGTTATGTCCTTTACTAAGATTCTGGCCGATTTTGTCCAGATAATGTGTGGAAATCGTTATGTTCTAAATCAGCATATTGCTGAGCTTCACGCTGTAGAGGGGCGCATTATGGAACAGTTCGAGCGCCAACAGGAGTCACTTGTGCATCTTTTAGCCTTGGCAGATAAGGAATCTGATGGCGGTGAGGCGCAGGACATGGACCAACAGGAGGGACAAGACCAACAGGAGGGACAGGACCAACAGTTGGACATTGACCAACAGGAGGACATTGACCAAAACCAGACGGAGACGGTCTCTCAGACCTCAGAGCAACCCGAGGCCAGTGACGACACATCGTCGCTTCAGTCAATCGAAGCGCCTGCAAATGTTGTAGTGCCAAACCAAGCGCAAAGTGACGATAAGCACGCTCTTCTTCGTAAGCGCCTCAAGAATGAACAGAGGGTTTACGTCACTTACAAGAAGACGACATTTTCAGCCAACTTTGTAACATCACTTACAGCACCTCATGGTTATGTAATTCGCGCGGGGGACACTGAATACCATACACCAAGTCATTTCAGCTATGCCAAGAAGTCAAGCCTGAATCCAACTATTCACTCAGATAACGGTTGGGATTCTGTGTATATTCTTGAGGATATTAATGGCAAGCCTACAAAGTCTTCTCTAAAGGCATATATTCAGCGCCCACCAACGCCAACGGCTTAAATCGGAGTTAGATTACAAATATAGTATGGCAGGCGTCGACGAAGCCCTTGACAGATGTACAAATTATTTTATAGACATAATAAAACCATATGAATCATACGTAACCCTTTATGTAGCAAAACCTATTTTTTTCACATGTCTTTTTCATACACCACCGAATCCATACAAAGGCTATATTTTGGCAGGCCTATTTTTCGAGAAGTTTTTAAGACATTATACGGCAGGCGACCGCGGTAGCCCATATTACGTGCTGAGTATTGTGGCATTATTTTTTGACTTAATCACACAACCCTTTCTAAATATTCTATCATTCGGCTTTCTGTTTTCTGACAACGAAATTTTCAGTATTAGTCTTGGCCTATCATCATACTTTATTTCACAATATCATAGCCCTCATGCGGCCGCCACAAGCCTAATTATATACACAGCGCTAAATGACGCAGCCCTTTATACATTATACATGTCAGTAGAATGTCCAGATTCTGCACGGCAACTAACAGCACATATACATACACATACGCTTGTCAAAAAAACCAACCAGCTATACACAAATCTAACCACATATCTATATTTATGTATGTTGTGGTGGATGGGTCAACAGCACGAAAATAATCAGGCATACCCGGAATAAATCTCTCCCTATATTAGGGATTACAATGATATATGACATTGTAATAGTAGGGGCCGGAGTAGCTGGTATATCTGTTGCTCTAGGCCTACAGAAGCATTTTCCTAAATTGAAAATAGCCGTTTTGGAGCGCTATAATGTACCAGGGGGGCGTATGTGGACACACAGTGCAAAGGTTGGTACACAGACTATACATTATGAATCTGGTGCTGGACGTGTCCATTCATCTCACAAACGGTGTCTCAATTTAATCAAACAATATAATCTAAATACAATTCGCATTGAATCAGAATCCGAATGGCGCCCCTACGGTGCAAAAGAATCTGAACCTAACTATTTTGACGCCACGTGGTTAGAATTATGCAACTTATTTACCATGTTGCCAAAGACGACTTTGCGCACACATACCCTACGTGAATTAGCTATTCATATGTTGGGCCCAGAAAAAGCAACACAGCTACTGGATATGTATCCATATCGCGCCGAAATAGAAGTGATGAGCGCTGAAGCATCTATTCCTATTTATACACAACTTGCCAAAGGTCATTTTGTTGTGTTAAAGGAGGGTTTTACAACACTAATTAAATCATTGGTTGAATCGGCAGAAAAACTGGGCATAACCTTTGTGTACGATATAGAAATACAACGTGTAGAACTAAAAGAGGATATATACAATATATCTGGAATTAAAGACAAAAAATACGTTCAATATAAGAGCAAACGCGCTATTTTGGCAGCCCCTTCTAAAGCCCTTCAAAAAATTTATCCCTTTTCTGCAGACCACCCGTTACTAAAGCATATTCGTATGGAACCCTTGATGCGTGTATATTCTGTATACAAAGATGCCAGTTGGTTTCCCGCGCACAAAGTGGTGACAAATAGTCCGTTACGTTATATTATTCCTATAAATAAAGCTCAAGGCCTAATAATGAGTTCATATTTAGATAGCCGCGATATTGAACAGTGGCCCGACTCAACAAAGCCTGAAAACATGGAGCGGTTTGCCTTCAAGATTCGCAGTGAAACACAAATATTGTATCCAAACTTAGACATACCTAAGGCGGTCTATACTAAAGCGCATTTGTGGAAGGATGGTTGTTCTTATTGGCTGCCAGGGGAATATAATTATAAAAAATTAAGCAGCCAGGCTCTTCACCCTATGCCAGAAACTCACCCAAGATTACATCTTGTTGGGGAATCATTTTCAGAGCAGCAGCAATGGATTGAAGGGGCTCTTGAACATGCTGAACGGCTAATTCACATGATTAAAGAAGAACTAACTGTTACACAAGCAAGTGCAAATAAGAATCAGAAATCAAAATAAGAATCACGAATCATAAATAAGAATCAGAAATCAAGTATAATAAGAAATAAAGAGAAAGATGTAAAAATTTGAATATATCTATTTGTGCAATCATAGTTAAACAAATACCATGACTACACAAATAAGCATAACACAGGGACTTGCTGAACTCAAGCTTCTGGATAAACGTATCAAGAAGCTTGCCTCTGGGTCAACGCCACCAAAAAGCCGTCACTATAGTGATGCCGAGGAAGTCCAATGTTTCCGCTTTGTCGACGTTAAGACAAAGACACATGCGGTGGACCAAGAGGCTTTGAAGCAATCTGCTGAGGCAAACTACCAATCCTTCAATGATTTGGTAAAGCGGCATAATACAATTAAACGTGCCATAATCCAATCAAATGCAACGACCAACGTGTCCATAGGTAATTGGACCGGAACAGTAGCCGAGGCCATTGAGCACAAGGCAAGCATTGCGTACAAGGAAATGCTTGTTGCCTCAATGAAGAAACAACGTATCCAAGCCACAGCCCGCCTTGAAGAGGCCCAAGATGAAGTGACTAAGCGCCTAGACACGCTTCTTTCCTCTGAAATGGGTAAAGACGTGCGCACAAATCCTGAAACAATCAACACCCTAACTACGGGTTTCCTGGAAAACAATAAGGTCTCACTGGTTGACCCACTTCAATCCCACAACCTAATCAGCGCCCTTGAAGCAGAAGTCGAAGCGTTCAAGACAAATGTTGACTGGGTTTTGGCAGAAACAAATGGCAAGACGCTAATAACTGTATAAATAAGACAATCCCCGCACACCTGTGCCTTACGTAGCGAAGAGCAAATTGACCGTTTGGGCACACGTTAATGTCCGCCATATTATTTAACCCCAATTCAAAAATCAATCATCCGCTAACCGGGTCAAAGGTTAAAGCTCACACCGTGCTTAGTCGCGGGCCATAAACTATCTTAACAAATGATTTGTCTAAAGGAGACTCAACCAAATCATTTGTTCAAATCACAACTATTAACACACAAGATACAACGTTTATAAAAATCCAGGAATCAGGTATAGGAAATGTCAAGTCCTGCAAACCGCCTGGCTGCTACGTAAGGCACTTTTTTAACGCATCTTACGTGTATTTCGGCGCCGTCCACCTGTTTGTCGGGCCGTACATCTATACGTCCCGCCTGCAGCTTCACTAACACATACTAGGGCGCTAACCCCAGCTTGTAGTCCAGATACTTTAATATAAGGCTCTAAAGCCGGGCGTTTAACTAGGTTATTAGTTTTGCGTGTAGACCCAGCATTAGGTCCAGGCCCACGCCGCAGCAGATTCATATGCTTTTTATTTGCATTAGCGTTTCGTCGCGTATTTTGACCAGTAGCCGTAAAGGTAATTTCCCCTTTTTGTAACTGTTCGCGGCGACGAGCCAAAACGTTTCTTAATTCTGCGCGGACGGCATTATTTGGAGTGCCCATCTATACTAGAAATACAAATAGTTCTATTTAGTCTCAGTTTTCTTTTTTTCGACGCTAACATTAGCCATCCACGTAGTCACGTCCTCGGTGCGTGACGAACTAATGCGCCCAACAATGGTACGTGGATTAATAAACAAGAATGTTGGCAGTGACCGAACGTCACAGTAACCAGCCGTATAATCATTTACTGTCTGCTCTACCTTCCATAAGGGCACGCCTGCAGCCTTTGCGGCGGACTCAACTGCATCTAAATCCAGACGCTTGCACGCCCCACACCATGTGGCCGTAAAATATACAAAAAATCCCTTGTCGCTGGCCCGCACAGATGCTGGTTTCGTCACTTCTGCCCGTCCAAACCAAAACTCCTCAAACTCTAATTGCGTATCAAACGTTCTCATTTCTTGTGGCTGAGAAGTTCTACCATAACTTTTGCCGCGCCAGCCAGTGTAATTGCTGCTAAAGTGCCAGCAATAATGGGGCCTGAACTGGAAGAGCTGCCACCACCGCCACCGCCACCGCCACTACCACCAGTCTGGATTGCTGCAAGTCCAGGGGCCCTTTCTGCAGCTTTAGCCGCGGCAGCCGCTTGTATCTGACCCATTAACTTTGTAGGGTCGCTAATAGCAGCTATTTGGGAGGTAACAGCCCCTGCTATTTTTGGGGCAGTTTCTGCAAGTTCGGTTCCTACAGCAGTAGCTTTAGTTGTTAATCTAATACCCTGGTCTGCTTTTTGTATAGCAGTTCCTACTGTCGGCTGTAAAAGCGGCACCGCTAGCTCTTTATATAGAAAACGGAAGGTTTTTAAATCAAACGTAGGCAGGCCTAGGCCCTTTTGAAAGTCTCTGCTGATATTTTCAAATATACCCACAAGTCCTTTATTCCAAAATTCTGCAGAGGCCGCTGCTTCCTGTGCTTGCTCTTCGACTGATACTTCTCGTGGAATAAATATTGGCTCGCCAGAAATTCCAGTAGGAAATGCAAAATTCCAAGGTATGGGTACCTCTAGTTTTCCTTTTACTATGCTTTCAGGGTATAAAACCGCATGAAAGGCATCCCACAAGACCCAGGCCCACCCAAATAAGAATGTAACAAGATTCCAGCAAGCAATAAATTTCACAATACCTATTCCATATTGCCCCATGTATATACGGTCTGTCCCGAACAACCCACCCATAAAAGCAGCAATTGTATAAATAACAATATCTTTATCTGAGCGAATAATTGGTGCAGGTTTATCTGATGCAGCTGCTTTTTTAACAGGGTCAACAAAGACACCGCGCCCAATGCCCCGTATCCAATCAAAGGGACTGTTCAAGCCTTCTTCTCTGACTTTTTTTCCATCGTATACAATTTGTAATATATCCCATATATACCACATTCCAAATGTGAATAAATTTACAACAGCCTTTTTCATAGCGGTATCGAACGAACGTAAATAGAAATGGTCCGCGCCAATAAATCCCATTAAACACGAAAGACATACAAACACATAATAATTACGGTCAGGATGTTTCCAAAAATCAATATCGCTCATGTGATGTGGTGTAATAAAAGGTGGTTCGGGTCCCTCCAATTTGCTGTCTGAATTAGTGACGGGACTAGCTGATACGTTGCTGGGACTAGCTGATACGTTGCTGGGACTGGCTGAACCGCTGTTATGTTGTGCTCCATCAGTTGTAGTGGCGGGGTCAGTGTTTATAGACCCTTTGGGTTCAGCCGTGCCTACGTTTGTTTCGGGAGTAGACATACTCTCTCTATCGGGTTAGGTTAATTTTTAAGAATGATTTAAACGGATTATTTCAAAAATGAAATAATCCGTTTTAAAATATCCATTAGCGCGGCCCGCAAAAATAATTATAAACGGCTTTTTTGGATACACGCGGAATTAATAAAGACAACTTCATAAGTAAGGGTAAACCTCGCCAAAATTCCGCCTTATCCCGCGCCTCAATCTCTTGTAATACTTCAAGTGCCATAATAGTTCCACGTGTGGTATACATCCTGTATACCCCTCGGAAAAGACTTTATGCAGAAAATAAGACGCCACCCAGGCCCGCTGCAATGCGCAACACATTGTAATTAATCGCATATACTGTCACACTAGTAGGCCATCGAACAATGGTCTGATTCATAGTAAGAGCCAGCACAATAGTATCAATGCGACTTGCGTTGAGCGCACCTTGCGGTTGTGAAGCCTCGGGAGCCAAGCTGAATGAATAAACATAAATATAGTCATCAGGAATGGCCGTGTGTCGCTGCCACGGCTGAACCAATCTGAAATAGGAGGCATCGCGTTCCTCAAATCGGTCATACCCATCTAACCGCAATACAGCCCGTGTAATTTGGTCCTGTAACATAATATGCTGCTCAACAAGCCGCCTATTAGTAAAATTAAACCATTCATTTGAGTTGGCCATGCGGTCCTCTTGTAAAATCCACACAAGCTCCTTTAGGGGATTGTTGAAATCCAGTGTAACATTTGACAATGATGCGCCAGCAGGCACAGCCGTCTTCTTCTGTATCTGTGTCTGCTCTATCAGATATTCGTGTTTGGAGCTAACAAAGCGCCGACGTTCATCTGTATCTAAATGTATGTAGTCTCCCCACATCACAACGCTGATTGGATGTATTTCTGGTAAAATTCTCTGCATTGGATCAATCGTTAATGAATCGCGATACCACAAATTTTGGAAGGAGCGCAGCTTAATATAAATACGCACGGGGTGGGCTTGTAGTGCCACCAATGGTAAACTGAGGCCTACATTATTACAGAACCATAATTTCAAAGGCACATATAATTTCAATGGTCCTGGCTGGGATTCCTGAGTAAAAGCCTCTTGGTAGCCTACCATATTGTTAAAGCCGGTGCGTTTTGAGCTATCGACCTGCAGGGACGACATAATATGCATCCATTCACCGTATTGTCGGTCAATTTCCTTACCACCAATTTCCAAGCTAATATAATCTATCATAGCGTGCCCTATGCCATTCACCCAAGATGTGTCGGTGCTACCAGCCGTAGTCTGGGGTAATCTCGGGAGCGATACCTCTAATACGAGTGTATTTAGCAAATCACCCTTTCGGGGTATCGTAGTAACAATAACTTTCCCGAAATCGGCGGCCCCGTCAAAATCAATACGACAGCTTTCTATTGCAAAATTTGTATGGCGCCGATATACTTGTTTGAAATATGTAGTTTGTGGATTACCGGTTAAATAAATATCTTGGCGCCCGGTCGCAACAAGTTGTAATAAACCACCACCGAGCATATCCCTATGAAGTCTGAGGAACCTTTATTTAGGCCGTTGTCCGAACTGCATCTATTCCAAGCCAAGTCAATCCCAAAGAACATGCAGCTCAGCGCACCGCCATTTCCACGAATTAATAAACAATAATAGAGTTAGGATGTCTCTGATAAAGAGTCTTGAAATAGATACATTAAGGGTTCGTGACGTTTTGATAAAAACTGCCGATAACTCTAACTATCCAGCAAATTATCAAATATTTTCGCGGGGTGATGGAACAACATACTGGGCACCAGGTGTTACAGCAGCCCAAGTATTATCTATATCATCCCAACTAACTGGTAACACATCATCAATTACAGGAAATGCAGCTACGGCCAGCACCTCCTTGGCTGCTGCCATATCTAGTAGCTATACAAGTTTGACATCTACATTATATAGTATATCGACGTTTACTCAAAATTTAAGCACATTTTCAGCGGGAACAGCATATACAGATATTGCTATTGCAACCTATTCAACTGCGCTTGCTGCTCAAATAGCATCAACATATACACGCATTGTTGATACTGAAAATCTTTCGGCACAATTAAATAGCGCAATAGTTAGTTCTAATGGAAGTATCTCTAATCAAATCAATACTATGTCTCAAGAAATAGTATTTATAAATATAGCAACACAGTTTTTATCAACAAATGTGAGTAATAAAATTACAGAATTGTCAACATATGTCACAGAAATATCCACAGCTCAAGGAAGCACCAATACTGTATTACAGAATCAAATAAATACAAATAAAAGCACATTAGATTCAAATATTGAATCTCTATCAACAGTTGTGGGAAGCAATTATGAAATTACACAAAACTATCCAAGTACCTGGGCTGCTGCAGATGCAGCCCTAAGTAGCAATATAGCAAACTCAGCAGTTCAAGTATTAGCAGCAGCTAATGAGTTTACATCAGAAAATATATCTTCAGTGTTAAGCACAACAACGCATGCTTTAAACGTGACCAGTGATGCATTTATGTTTTTGATAAATTTCACCAATACGCAGGTAAATAATTCCATCGTGTCATCGGCAACCGGTATAATGAATTATACATACAATTTATCAACAAATACTGGAACACAGATAAATGCAATTAATACGACTTTTTCGACATTTTTCAGCATAGGTCTTCCAGCCAAGATATATCAAACCTTTACAGAGCTATCCGATTACTCTGCACGAATCGTCTTATCAACAATGTCTACAAGTAGCGGCGGCTTCAACTCCACGGTAACCACATACACACATATATATAACAGCACACTTAATTATATTAATCTATCATCATTAGCATATTTGAATAGTGAAGCGCTGATTAGTTTATCAACTATAGTAAGCACGCTTACTCCACAAGCAAGTTCTACAATTGTTTCAATGACGTCGTCATATTTATCATCAATGACAAATACAGTATCAACAGTGTTTGGGCTTGAATATATATCAATATCAAAAGCATTATTATCAACAACAATTGTTACAACATCAACCTATATAGGCGCGGCCATAGAAAATACTTTTAGAGAACATTCTACGGCACCCAGTATAATAATGAATAGTGTAAATAATATATCAACAATATTAAATGTCCAAGCCAAAACAGGATTATCCAGTCTTGTTGCGGGAGTAGTCACGCTAGATATTACAGAAAATAATAATTTTTATATGTTAATATCGGATATTGGAAACAATATATATTACGGGTTAACGTATTCAACAAATATAACCGCCCTTATGCACAGAGATATTAATCTTCAAATAGATATATTTTCGACATATACAAATAAATATATTACGCTTGACACAGAAAATTTGTCTGGATGGCTAAATCAGCCACAAATCTTGACACCCTTAGGTCAAGCACCCAGCCAACTAATAATATCAACGTTTGTAGGTTCATATGTGTTAGAGATGAGATACACGCCAAAGGGACTACTAATGCGTAATTTATATACATATCCCTATGTATATTCTAAGGTGGTATTGGACCCCTTAACATTTCCTTCCAATGTTAAGGTCAGTGCACTCAGTATACAGGCATCAACCTTTATGTATGCTGGCACGCAAATTCCTATGTCTTGGACAACAAATGATTTGAATATTCCACTGGCCTTTAATTTTCTGGGGCAAAATAGCGCCGGTGAAACCTTCCTAGCAACATCAGGCCCCTATATATCTGGTAATTACGCAGCAAATGTCAGAGCACCAATCGCCCCATACGTAATAACAAAATACACAGCCTTGTATGTGTCTGTTTTTACAAGTGCGGAAAATCAGGCCGACGGCAACATAAGCGCACCGCGCCAGGTGTTTTACACCTATAACTTCCCCCAGCCTATTTATGTTTACAGACCAACATTAAACACACGGTTGCGTATCTATAACGATGGTTCCGTAGCCAAATATCTACAAGTTGCCGAAATTGGCATTTATAATGCGTTACAAGAAAATGTCACAAACGATAAATTAAATGTGTACGCCGCTCTTTTATCAACATCATCAACACCCTATAATGGAGATTTACCAACATGGGGACCACAGCGTGCCTACGATGGAAATTTAGCAACATATTTCTGGGGCGGAACTACCCCTATATTAATAGACCAAAACGCATATATGACAACAACATTGTCTACATTAAGCACTGCCATTACATCATCTATCTTCATATCATCTATAGTTATTTCTGCAGCACCTCAACAGCCATATGCAAATCCTACGCTGGGTTCAATGAAAGTTAATATAGAGAATTTCGGCCAATCCGGCATACCAGATGGCTTGTTTTATAGCACAATAACTTTAACAGATAGCACAGTAACTATATTCCGATTTGAATAAGAAATAAGCAATAAGCAATAAGCAACAAAATTATTGTGTTTTTGTGTCCTTTCCTGAAGGCTGCTTGCCATATTTTGCTGTGTATTCTTCTTCAGTCAGGGTTGACAAAGCCAAGTTTTTGTCCTGCTTTTCGCGTTCAGCCAGCATAGCGGCCAAAGTTCCATCGATATTTTTATCTGCAGCCGCGTCCGCCTTGCCATATTTTGCAGCATATTCCTCTTCGGTAAGGGCAATAACAATATTGTTTTTATCCTGTTTTTCTCGTTCGGCAAGCATTGCCGCCAGCTTATCATTGAACTCTTTTGTAACAGCAGGGTCAGCCGCTTTATCAGAGGAGCCACTACCACCAACGCGCAGATTGCGCGTAATTCTACAACCACTCATAATATTATATAAATATATTATTATATAATATTAGCTTTAGACTCAAATAAAAAAAATAAAATAAACACCCGCATGCCCATTACCAACGTTTTTCGCAATGAGAATTATGTCCTCCACAACAATATGTTTCCTTGCTAAAACCCTGCTCTAATTGACAGCACGCACCGTCATGAATATCCTTTGCCCCAGGCAGTTTTTGCCCAGTCAAGGGGTCGTAATACTGTCCGCAAAACTTTTTGCCACATTCCCAACACCACGAACGCCCACACCCGTTATTTTTTATAAATCCACGCCCACTATCAAGGCCACACGCAAAAATATAATTGCACGCTGCATCTTTCAAGGCCCAGCGCGCGCACCACGGACATTGTTTAGCATCGTCGCTGCCTCCCATCAAATACCGTACCTTACACCCCAACCCCATTATCCCTTTAGACCCCGTGGTCCATAAAGGCCAATGAATTATCACTATAAGAAGCACGCTGCTTTCCCAACCGCTTGGCAAAAGCAAACCAACCCCCACGTGCCTGTAATTTACTCCATATTTGGTCATTTGCATATATCCAATGTTTCCCAGTTGCCGCTAGAAGGGCTAAATTTGTCTCATACAATTCAATCAAGTCGTCGTAAAAATAAGAATTAACAATATATGCCGACGCGGTAGTTGCATAATCTACCGCAATTAAAAGATTACTATAAGCGTGCGATTTATGTAAGTTATACGCTAACATAGCTACATTGTAGCGTAGACCCAATTTAAAAAAGGCCGTAATTTGTGCCCAAAATTCTTCTTTTGACACCAGTAATTCAAAGTCGTCTTCGAAAATTAATACATTTTTAAGTCCACGGTCCCGTGCCAGTTTCAAAACAGCCAAATGTGAGTAACCGCAACCAACAATTCCAGGATGCATCTCTATTCCCGCAAAGCGCTCAGGAACCAGCCCCACTTTATCCATTTCTTTTTCAAAGTCGCCACGCCTATCAGCACGTTTATCCAGATTTATATAGAAGATTCCTCCAAATAAATCAGTGTCCATTTCAGACATTAGATAGATATATTGGGTGTATCTTTATATAGTCAATGCCCGTAATCGACGTGTTTTGTTAAAATATCGCTATAGCTAGGACGCTGTTTTCCTGTATGGTTTATAAAACCATACCATAATGATGTATGCATTAATGTTGTCCATGACCTATCAATTGCATGCTGAAGATTATCATGCGTTTGTATAAGAGGCTGCATATGTTTTTCCCAAAGTTCAATTAATGTATCAAAAAAATAACAATTAATAATATACCCAGCTGTGCTTATTGCGTCCTTCACGCGATATAATTGTGTGTTATATTGCTCTCCTTCAACAAGTTTATAGCTTAGAAGAAGCATGTCATATGATATTCCAGATTTAAAAAATTTATTCATTTCTTTCCAAAAATCTTCTTTTGATAAAAGAAATTCAAAATCATCTTCTAAGACCATAACATTTTTAAGGCCACGGTCGCGCGCTTCTTTTAAAACAGCAATATGCGACAGTGCGCATCCCACAAACCCTGGTGTTGCCTTAATTGCTGAAAATCGCTCACCTTCTAATCCGATACGTTCAAGCTCACCACGAATTTCGTGGAGCCTATCTTCACGTGAATCTAAATTAATATAGAAAATTCCACCAAATAAATCGTTATTTTCCATTATATACCATACCATAAACGGGTTTAAGCAGAAATCGCATATATATAACTAAATGAGGGCCATTAATCCTAAGACAGGCAAGCCTATTCATATTATACGCACGGAAGCACAGGTAACAAAGACTAATCGAACCTTGCTTTGGTTCAAGAGCACGCTTCAAGGCCAGACTCAGCGTTGGCAACGTTGGTCAACCTTGGTTAGTGAGCCCGCCGCGCTAACAAGTATAAGCAGTCCTGACATTGTGTTTTTATACTCACCGCCTACACCTGAATTAGTAGCCCAGTGGCTACCATGGTTGTCAAAGGCAACAAATGAAACCCTTGTTGTTGCTACCCCTGAGTGGATGCATGAACTTCGCTTAAGTGCAGCAATAAATGAATCTGTCTTAGTTACAAGTGAGCTCCATCAGCGCTATCCCTTTCTACCAGACCTAACAACAAGCGACCCTATTGAAAAATGGGTATTATCTCTGGCCCAGCTTATGCGCTTTCATCGCCTTGTTAGCCCAGTCCATTTGTCTGACACGTTAGAAGCCCCCATATTTAGCGGTACAATTAGTAATATTGCCCACGATGCAACCGCCGAAACAACTGTGCCCCCAATCTATCTTATTCAACAATATTATGTAGCCCCCAGAGCGCAACGGCAACGTGAAATTACCTGGACCCTGGAGAAGAATTTGGAATGCCCATACATCGATAAAATTATTTTGCTGAATGAAAAGGCATATGATTTACCCGAAAATCCTAAGCTTCAGCAAATAGTATTAGGCCATCGTCTAACATATTTGGATGTAATGAAACACATCAAATATCATGTGCCTAAGGACACCCACGTCGTGTTTTCCAACTCAGATATTTACATGGATAAGACCCTGCGTGCCCTTTATAGCTTAGACACATCGAATAAATTTATCAGCCTCCTACGTTACGAAACGGAGACCGATTATAACGGTATAACTGCAGCCGAACCCAAACTATTCGGCCCCCGCCCAGATTCCCAAGATACGTGGATTGTCTGGTCGTCGTCCATTAATTTTGAGCTGACCGAGGCCGATTTCGGATTTAGTTTCGGTATTCCAGGCTGTGATAACACTATAAATATTTCAATGTTGCGCAAGCGATTCACAGTAGTAAACCCAGCACTGTCCATTAAAACATATCACGTGCACAGCAGCAATATTCGTAATTATAACACCGGTGACGTGATTGATAAGCCAATGTTTTTGTATGCTGAGCCCACTGGTATTCAGGAATACAACCCCATCACCGATATGAGTCCCTACCTTTCGAAAAGCTGGAAAAAGATTCAGCCACGCAGCTTTCCCCGCCCAATTAAGTATGTTGACCGCATTACGGCCCAGACAATTTGTAATATGATGCAGCGCGATAGCCATTACACCTACTCAGTCGACTCAACAAACACATTTAACCAGGGCTACGAAGCGCACGATAACCAGCTTTATGAATTAAGCGGAGGCATTTTTACAATGCCTGCAGGCATAGTTTGCGATAATCGTAATTTGTATGTTGGCACACATCCTGCTTGGCGCAATGAATGGTCAAATGCCCCATTAACTGTCCTAACAAACACAATCTATGTGCCAGAAATGGCAGCTGTGCATTTTCCTCAACATATGGCATCAAGCGCAGCGCAGTGGTTTTTGTATTATTTGCCAAAAGTTCTTGAGCTACGTAAGCAAACAGTCAGTCGCCCAGAGTTTATTGTGCCCATTCATCCGGATACACAGCGCGTATTACAAATGCTAAAATGGCCCGAAACCGGTGAAATTAAACTGATTCCCTATACAGCAGATTGTCAGTATGTTTCTGACAAGGTTTATGCCTTAACACCAAGTTCGTGTGAAGATGTGCCAGCCGAATCCATAGACTTTTTGCGCTCAATGCTACCGAC
>Ga0114975_10001079_pt1 | contig 19857 bp, 22 predicted proteins | sample S_130626_EF_Meta_FD_87031 | JGI IMG/M metagenome (GOLD analysis project Ga0114975, IMG submission 87031) | Freshwater microbial communities from Lake Simoncouche, Canada to study carbon cycling - S_130626_EF_MetaG | ecosystem: Environmental > Aquatic > Freshwater > Lake | place: Lake...
CGTGGCGATGAAACAACTAATCCATCTAGAACAATTGCAACTTGATTTGTTGGTTCAGCAAGTCCAGTTACACGGGTTGTAAGTGCACCGAATGCAGATGTTCCTTCGTTATTAAAGGTAAGACTTACATACCAAGCGCTGCCACTTTGTGTGTCCAAACCAGCAGATGCTTTGGAAATTTGACGACCAAGAACTTCGGCAGGGGCCAAAATGTATTTCGTAGTGCCCGCACGATCGCATGCAACTAAAACATCAGTTGGTAGATCAGTACCTGTCCCTTGGAGATTTTCAGGTTTGGTGCAATCAAGTGCCGCAAACTTTGCATTCAGGTCAGCACTCACACCAGCTGCAGGTGTTGCCGCAGGATCAGCGGCGGCTGGAATTCCAGAAGATGATGCTAGAACTTGTCGGAAACGAAGTTCTGCGGTTTGTCCAACTAATTCAACAACGCGGCGACCTGTATCACCAGGAACAGAAATTACGATCTGACGATTAGTGCCACTTCCTTGGGCTGCAACTTCAGATTCAGCAACACCTAATGAGTTAACGCGTTGACGAATAATCGAAACAGCCTGGTCGATTGACTCACTCGTAATCTTTCCTTCTTCACCAGGTGCGATGCGAGGTTGCAAAGTCACAGAGGTGCCACCGCGAAGGTCTAAACCTAAGCGAATCGAGGTTGCCCCTTGAATGAAAACCAGGCTGGTCATGGCGATTAGCACCAAAGCTAAAATCGCTAAAGTTCGGCCAGGGCGGGCAGCCGTCTTTGCTGGTTTATTAGTTGTAGACATAAAGCGAGAGTCTAGGCGTCAGGTGCTGGTAAGTCGAAAAGCGTGGAAATCTCGGCTGGTGGTGTTCGTCCTATATGGCGCCACCCCTGTGCGGTGGCCACACGACCTCGTGGAGTTCTAGCCATAAAGCCGTTGCGAACTAGGAATGGCTCGGCGACGGATTCAACCGTTTCTACCTCTTCGCCAACAGCAATGGCCAAGGTCGACAGCCCAACTGGTCCCCCATTAAATCTTTCAATCAACGCAACTAGCACTCCCCGATCCAGACGATCTAGTCCCAATTCGTCAACTTCATACATCTCTAAAGCTGATTTAGCATCCGCCAATGAAATGCGTGCACTGCCCTGAACTTGCGCATAATCTCGAACCCGTCGTAACAAACGGTTGGCAATTCTAGGGGTTCCGCGAGATCGTCCAGCAACTTCAATGATCGCATCTTTTTCGATAACAATTTTGAGTAACTCCGCACTTCGAGTAATTACATGAGCGATATCTGCTTCGTTGTAGAAATCAAGGTGTGCTGTGAAACCGAATCGATCACGCAAAGGACTTGGCAACAATCCTGCCCGAGTAGTTGCACCCACCAATGTGAAGTGTGGAAGTTGTAATGGAATAGCAGTTGCTCCGGGGCCTTTACCAACAACTACATCGACACGAAAATCCTCCATAGCTAAGTAAAGAAGCTCTTCAGCCGGTCTTGGCAGACGATGAACTTCATCTAAGAATAAAATTTCACCCTCTACTAAAGAAGAAAGTATTGCCGCCAAATCGCCAGCATGAGTAATTGCAGGGCCACTTGTTATCCGAATCGGCGCCTGCATCTCACTGGCCAAAATTAGCGCGAGAGTGGTTTTACCTAATCCTGGAGGTCCAGATAATAAAATATGGTCAGCGGGAGAATTACGATGACGCGCAGCGGTTAATAAAACATCTATTTGCTCGCGAACGCGCTCTTGCCCCACAAAATCCTGCAAAGTTTTTGGACGCAGGGCATGTTCCACCGCTGATTCTTCGCCTTTTATCTGTGGTGTTACTAAACGATCATCAGCCACGAGCACTCTTTCCACTCGCAAGGGTTAGTTTCAATAACTCACTTAAGTCCATTTGCGCAGCATCGACTCCATCAGCCTGCAGGTTAGAAATGACCTGAGAAATAGCACCATCTGATTCCTTCGGTGAAAAACCAAGCGAAACCAGGGCGGTTGTTAACTGTTCGCGCCATGCGGGCTGATGACCCTTGTACTGATGTATAGATGACAGATCAGTTAGTTTGCCCTTGAGTTCAAGAATTAGGCGCTGTGCCCCTTTTCGGCCAATACCAGGGACTTTTTCAATAGCACCGATGTCCTCTTGGGAGATTGCACGACCCAAATCCTCTGGAGTTAAGGCACCAAGGATCGATAAAGCAACCTTTGGGCCAATACCAGAAACTGTTTGCACCAATTCAAAGAGTGATCGTGACTCATCATTGATAAATCCAAATAATGTTAGAGAATCTTCACGAACAACTAAAGAAGTAAACAATTGAACTTGCGAGCCAAGAGAAACTTGAGAAGCTGTCTGCGGATTAACTAAAACAGAGATTCCGAAACCACCTACTTCAACGATAAGTCGGTCACTGGCAATTGAGCGCACCGAGCCAGTTAGCATTGAAATCATCTCGCACGCAATTTCTTTAAACGGGATTGCTCAGCCGCTAACGCTTGGGCAATTTTAGTGTTTCCACCACCACGCCAAATATGACAAATCGCCAAAGCTAGAGCATCTGTTGCATCCACTGGCTTTGGAATAGTGTCTAAATTGAGAATCTTCTGAACCATTAACGCAACTTGTGCTTTATTTGCGCGACCACTTCCCGTCACGGAAGCTTTCACTTCAGAAGGAGTGTGCATCATCACTGGTATTCCAGCTTTTGCTGCTTGCAACAGCGCAATACCCGCCGCTTGCCCTGTGCCCATGACAGTTCTGACATTGTGTTGGGAGAAAACGCGTTCTACTGCAATTACATCTGGCTTCCAAAGATTAATCCACTCGGAGAGTTGCTGATCTAAATCCAACAGTCTTTGTTCCAGAGCAGCCTCAGTAGGAGTGAGAATCACGCCTACGCCTACTAAAGAAATAGGAGACCCAATCGCACCTTCGACAATGCCGATGCCACAGCGAGTAAGACCCGGGTCCACGCCCAAAACTCTCATTGCTTAGCCCCGCGCTTTCCTCGTTTGTTCAATCCTCAAGCCTAGAGATAGCAAGCAGTTACTTATTCAAGGCTCGCCATAACCTCATCGGAAACATCAAAGTTGCTATACACATTCTGCACATCATCTAGCTCTTCAATGGCGTCAATAAGTTCAAAAACCTTTTTAGCACCATCAGCGTCAAGGGGAATTGACATGGATGGCAGGAATGAAGAATCCGCCGACTCATAATCAATCCCAGCGTTTTGAAGTGCTGTACGAACAGGTACAAGATCTACGGGTTCACTAACAATTTCAAAGGCTTCACCTAAATCATTCACTTCTTCGGCGCCTGCTTCAAGTACCGCTTCTAAAACAGAATCCTCAGTTAAATTTCCATCCTTTTTGACGATGACTACACCTTTGCGATTAAAGAGGTATGAGACAGAACCAAGATCTGCCATGGAGCCACCATTGCGCGTAACTGCAACCTTAACTTCGGATGCAGATCGATTACGATTATCTGATAAACATTCGATCATGATTGCTACACCATTAGGGCCATAGCCTTCGTACATAATTGTGATCCAGTCTTTCGCACCGGCTTCAAGTCCTGCACCGCGCTTTATCGCACGATCAATATTGTCTGCGGGCATTGAAGATTTCTTCGCTTTGGCCACTGCATCAAAAAGTGTTGGGTTGCCATCCATGTCTGCCCCACCATTTCGCGCGGCAACTTCAATTGCACGAATCTGCTTGGCAAATACTTTGGCACGACGACTATCAATGATTGCCTTCTTGTGCTTGGTCGTCGCCCACTTGGAATGGCCGGACATTGGAACACCTCTATCTAGTCTAAAAATGAATTACTAAAACGATGAGTTTACTTTACCTTCTCTAACGCAGGCCGTGCCACTTCCTCAATAAAGTAACGATGAATTCGGTGGTCTCCGGTTAGTTCTGGGTGAAACGAGGTAGCTAGCAATGTTTGTGAGCGCACCGCTACTGGATGCGATTCGACGGATGCCAATACCTGAACGCCTTCCCCAACTCTTTCAACCCACGGTGCGCGGATGAATACCGCACGGATTAGATCTGATGATCCATCTTCAAATGCGATATCAGATTCAAAGGAATCAACCTGGCGACCAAAAGCATTTCTTCGCACAGTTATATCTAATCCACCAAAACTCTTTTGACCGTGCTTAGCATCTAAGATTTCATTGGCTAGAAGAATCATTCCTGCGCATGAGCCATATACAGGCATACCTTTTGAAATGCGATCTTTGATCTGGTCATAAATGCCAAAAACTTCAGCAAGCTGGGCGATCGTCGTGGATTCCCCGCCCGGTAAAACTAAGGCATCTAGCTGTTCTAACTCGCTTGCTCGTCTAACAGCAATTGGATTAACTCCACAAGCAATGAGCGAACTAATGTGTTCGCGAACATCTCCTTGAAGAGCTAATACCCCTACCTTCATTGTTTAAGAAGTTACCAACCGCGATCAGCAAGACGGTGTGGAGCCGGAAGATCAGCCACATTAATTCCTACCATCGCTTCACCTAAACCGCGTGAAGCATCAGCAACAACCTTTGGGTCATCCCAGAAAGTAGTTGCCTTAACGCATGCTGCTGCGCGCTGTGCCGGGTTTCCTGATTTGAAAATCCCAGAACCAATGAACACACCATCGGCTCCCATGCTCATCATTAATGCCGCATCTGCTGGTGTAGCAATTCCTCCAGCAGTAAATAAAACAACAGGTAGTTTGCCCGTTTCAGCTACTTCTTTAACCAATGCATATGGTGCCTGCAACTCTTTAGCTGCTACATATAACTCATCTTCACGCAATGAAGATAGACGGCGAATTTCTCCACCAATCTTGCGCATGTGCATCATCGCATTTGAAACATCGCCTGTGCCTGCCTCACCTTTTGAACGAATCATGGCTGCACCTTCATTAATTCGACGAAGAGCTTCTCCAAGATTTGTTGCCCCACATACGAAAGGGACTGTGAAATCCCATTTATCAATATGGTTTTCATAATCCGCAGGTGTTAATACTTCTGATTCATCAATGTAATCAACACCTAGTGACTGTAAAACTTTAGCTTCTACAAAATGACCGATACGCGCCTTCGCCATTACCGGAATTGAAACAGCGGCTTGAATCTTTTCAATCATGTCTGGATCAGACATACGAGCAACTCCACCTTGTGCCCGGATATCAGCTGGTACGCGCTCTAACGCCATAACGGCAACTGCGCCAGCATCTTCAGCGATCTTGGCTTGTTCGGCGTTGACGACATCCATGATCACGCCGCCCTTTAGCATCTCAGCCATTCCGCGCTTTACGCGAGCCGTGCCAGTTACTTCAGTCATGTTGAATTACTCCGCTTCAATCGAAAGATAGGACGCAATACTACTTTGTCTTGGCTGGGGGTGGTGACGTGAAATCAGGCTCGCGATCGGTCAGAGCAATCCAAATCTGACCAGGATCGAACTTCATGACTGAGCCATCAGCAAGAGTGAAGGTGGTGCCTGCCTTGGAGGAAGTTCTGTTCCAAGTCGTTTCAAATCGCTGCCCATTTCGAAGAACATATGCTTTGCCCGCCCCCACAGTTTGAGAAAAGGGCGTAACTCCTCCAACCTTGTCTTTGTACTCAGAAGGCACAATCGAAACCATTTGAATTACTAGCGTTGTTGGACCTAGTACAACACCTGAGTCCGCAACATCAAGAGAATTATTATGGGATAGCTGCCATCTAGATTCCTCGGATGACCATCGTGCCGAATATGTTGCGGCTGGCCAATGCATCGTCGCATCGCTCGTCACTTCTCCCCCGCCAGGAAGTTCGCCAAATTCGAATCCAATACTTTTTGCTGAATCTATTTGGTAATTCCTTTCAGCAATTTTTTGCATCAAGAGATCTGCTCGTAAAACCATCGCGTAGGGAGCAATGCGATTTGGATCGGTAGTAAATATCGATGGACTTTGTCTTTGTGCTCCCAAGTCCTGCAGATTAGCTGAGGCAATCACCGGCAACAATTTTCTTTGTGCTCCGCTATATGCAAAAGCTACACGCCCAAACTGGGACATAATTTCGATATCTGAAATACGCGCACTTCGTACCGGGCCAACTCGAAGTGGCACGACAGAAGAAAATACTGCTGCTAAGCGGGTCAAACCACCCTCAACTTGTTCGATATAAACAATATCTGCGTCCTCAAGTCCAATCTGTGGATGCGCCTGCGTTGTGTCATCAATTTTCACAAATAAAACCGGACCATTAGCACCTTCACGTCCACTCAATACATTTGTACTCGCTTTTTCAGGTGAAACTTTTGCAACTACTGCACAACCAGTCAATGCTAAACACATCAAAGAACCTATTAGAAAATACCTTCTAGAGAACATCTGACTCGAATTCATAAGTAACTGGTAATGGCGCTGTACCTGCTAACCTAAAAAATTTAACTATGAATTTACTTCTTACCATTTGAGTTCTTGTTACAGCATCTGTGTGTAGTGCGATTGCAACTCTGATCTTGTCAGTAAGTGCTGAGAGTTCGGTCAAAAGAGCGCTGTCGGCTGCTGTTGCAAGATGCTGCGAATCTTCGAGCAATAAACCCAATGCGCCCGATAACCCACTTTCTGCAGCTGATCGATTCTTAATATCAGCATCACGAGCCTGATAAGCGGCACCAGTCAACAAAAGTGATGATGCCGGATCAGCAATATCGCTGTGTGCAATCTCTAAAGCTACCGCTGCTCTTTTTTGCAAGAGAACATCTAGATTCGCCCAACTGGTTTCAACACGGTGATGTAGCCGATCTAGACGGGTAGCTAAGAAAGATAAATACCACAGAGAAATTAGAAGGGTAAAAGCGACTAATGCCCAATTTATTATCACTTGTCATCCTTTGAGAGAAAACGACTCCAGGAACGAGTATCTGATGCCAATTTCACTTTTTGACTACCAACTATCGACATCTCGTACACTGAAAAAATTTGTTGAGCAACAATTTGCCAATCAAAGCTCTGTCCACGAGATCGACCGGCTTCGGCTAACTCTTTCCTCTTTGTATCATCGCGTAGTAAATCGATTACAACTTTAGCCAAATCTGTTGAATCCTCCGATTTGAATAAGGATCCGAATTGACCCTGTCCCAAAAGATCTTCAAAAGCTGGGATATCACTTGCCACCACACAGGCGCTACCAGCCAATGCTTCAGCCAAAATTATGCCAAATGATTCACCACCCGTATTAGGCGCGACATAAATAGCTATCGAGGACATGAAGTTTGCTTTATCTTCCTCAGAAATTTTCCCCAAGAATTCGAATCTATGACGCAACTGTGGATCAATATTCTTAATGACTTCAGTTGGATTTCCGGGACCTGCGACAAAAACTTTCACATCTGGGGCGAACCTAGCGATAATTGGTAATGCTTCTAGAAGTACACCTAACCCTTTACGCGGCTCTTCGTACCTACCGATAAAACCAATCGTATTTCCTTGCCACTTTTCTTGAGGAGAACCCTTTTGATAACGGGTGGCATATATTCCATTTGGTATCACCACCGCGTCCGTATCAAGATGATCAGTAAGAGTTAAGCGGGCAGCTTCAGATACTGCAATGCGAGATGAAAGTTTTTCAATAGCCGGTTCAAGAATCGGCCCTATTGCAAATATAATTTTTTGTCGCTTTGCTGCGGCGTGAAAGGTGCCAACCATCGGACCATCTGCTGCCCAACATGCTAGTAATGAAATGGATGGTATTGCAGGTTCATGTAAGTGCAATAGATCAAAATCTCCATTTGAAATCCATTGACGAACTCGCGAAAAAGCAACAGGGCCAAACAAAACACGAGCAACAGCGCCGTTATACGGAATCGAAATCGGTTTACCAGCATTTACAACATAGTCGGGCAAAGAATTATCGTCGGCGACTGGTGCTAGGACAGAAACTTGATGTCCCGAATCTATTAAGAATTCCGCAAGATCGCGGATGTGGTTTTGTACGCCGCCGGGTGTATCCCAACTGTAAGGACAGACAATTCCAATCTTTAGGGATTTAGTGAGCATTAGCCGCGCTCCACAAAGTCACCATCGGTCCAAATGCGTTGCAACATGTGCCAATCTTGCGGATAAGCAGAAATTCCATTTTCAAATTGCTCCGCCATCCGCTGTACGATTTTCGAAACTCTCTCGTCATCACTTCCTGAAGCAGTGACTGAGACCTCATTAAAATCAATATGAATGCCAGTCTCTGTGTAAGAAACAAAAGCTGTAATCAAAAGAGCACCTGTTTTCAGCGCCAAGATCGCTGGACCAGGTGGCATGCGCGATGGACCACCAAAGAAATTCACTTCTATTCCAGAACGAGATAAATCGCGATCGGCAACTAGGGCAACAAGATGTCCTTGGCGCAAACGCTGCGCCAAAGTACCCATTACTTTGCCATCTAAGGGCAACACTTCCATTCCCATAGCTTGTCGATACTCCAAGAATTTCAAAAACAGTTTTTCAGGTTTTAAACGCTCGGCAACGGTTACAAGATGTATACCTTTGGCGCAAAAATAAGCTCCTGCGTGATCCCAATTACCTGCGTGTGGCAATGAAACAATTACTCCAGTTTTTGCCGTGATTGCATCCAACAATAGATGTTCATTAGTAACAGTTACCGTGTTCCGGACACGTTCGGCCGACCAGTCTGGAAATCTAAATGTGTCACACCAGTAACGCATATAAGAACGCATCGCATCAATTACCAATAAATCCAAATCCAATTCCGTCATATTTGGTTGAGTGCGTTGAAGATTGGAACGCAAACGGGAAACATTTTTGCCTTTGCGTTTGGTCAAGAAATCTGCAACTGCATAGGCTAAGCGATATGCCGCGCGTTCTGGCAGCCAGCGAACAATTCGCCATCCAGCAAAATAGATATACGCCGAAAGATTCTCTTTCATTTATGAAGCTCGCTTAACAATTATCATTCTCTGAATAACTGTATAGGTACCCAATACGGCCAATAACCACATGCCAATTGCAAGAATGTAAGGAACTCCAAGGCCATTAAAACCAATGGCTGCAAGTGACATCATCAATCGTTCAGTTCGTTCAGCTATTCCCCCAGAACATGCAATTCCGAAACCTTCTGCCTTCGCTCTGATGTAAGGCACTAATAGGCCAGTAACCAAAGTGACCATCACTACGATTGCAAGAGAATCATCTTCTCTAATCAAATATATTGAAACTCCAATAAGGATTGCGGAGTCGGTAATTCGATCGATGGTCGAGTCTAGAAAGCCTCCCCACTTGCTTGAACCCTTCTGAGAAAGTCGGGCCATCGTTCCATCAAACAAATCACTCAGCGCCATACAGCAAATGATCAGAGTTCCTATGAAAAAATTGCCTTTGGGATAAAAATACAATGCTGATGCAACAACGGCGATCGCGCCAACCCAAGTAACCGCATTGGGCGAGATACCCAGGCGCAAGGCGGCTGAGGCCACCGGGGTAATGAATCGGGTGACCGCTGGTTTCAATCGTGCACTTAACATCAAGGACCATCGTAGGCTGAGCCAGTGCAATCTCAAATTAACGACCTGCGGATACATGTCTATGGGCATCCAAGTGCTGACCCCGCCAGCGTTGCCGCAGCATTCAATGCCCAAGCCGCGGAAACACCTGAATCAGAATCAGATTTAGCTATTTTTGCAATCGATCCTTCAGCCGGGATAGATCAGGCGACGATAGATTTGTGGCAATCACTCGATGAGTATCAAGTACCTCGTTTGGTAGTCGTTACTAATTTAGAAAAACTTGAAGCAGATTTCGACGATGCCGTAATGATTGCTACCCGCGTCTTTGATCAAATGATTACTCCTTACTTAGTACTACATGATGATGCTGGCTTACCCGCAGCTCTCATTAGTTTGTCTGACCTTCAAATAACTGATTACTCAACCAGTCCAACGACAATTAGAAGTAGTGACGAAGAGCATCAGACCTTGGTACAAGAATTTCGCGATGAGTACTTAGAGTTACTCGCTGCTTCCGGAGAAAATGCTTTCAGCGCTGGCTTGCTTTTCCCAGCAATACCATTGTGGATAGAACGTGGCATTGGTGTAAACATTGTTGAAAATTACATTAAACAATTAAAAGTTATTTAAATAAAAAATTAAATCTGTATTACCAAGCGGCAGCGATCTCCGCACGCGTCAAAGTCAATAACTGTGGAAGAACTTTTGTCTTACCAATTATCGGCATGAAGTTTGCATCCCCTCCCCAGCGAGGGACGACATGTTGATGAATATGTTCGGCAACTCCAGCACCTGAAATAGCACCTTGATTCATTCCGAGATTAAAGCCTTCGGGATTTGAAACCGCTCGGATTGTCTTCATTGCGTGTGCCGTTAAGTCGCCAATCTCGTTACGTTCTTGATTTGTTAAATCTGTTAAGTCCGCAACATGACGAAAAGCACAGATCAGAAGATGGCCCGGGTTGTATGGATAGAGATTCATGACTACATAGGCCGATTGACCACGATGAACAATCAATCCTTGTTCATCCTGCAGCTTTGGAATTCTGCAAAAGGGACATTCAACATTGTTTCCTTCTAGCGGACGATTTTCTCCCTGTAAATACTCCAATCGGTGTGGAGCCCAAAGGCGTTGCCAACCATCCGGCATCCCAGCCCCGTCAATTGAAATACTCACTGCTTAAACCTGAGTACGTTCCTGAACTACTTTTTTAATTTCAGCGATGGCATCTTTAATGGGTATTCCATTTTTCTGTTCTCCATTGCGATAACGGAAAGATACGGCGCCAGCTTTTTGATCCTCTTCACCAGCAATGACCATAAAGGGAATCTTTTGCATTTGCGCATTACGCACCTTTTTTTGCATGCGATCATCTGATGAATCAAGCTCTGCGCGGATTCCAGCTTTGCGCATTTGCTGAATAACATCACCAAGATAGTCACCGAAAGTATCTGCCACTGGAATACCGATTGCCTGAACCGGGGCAAGCCACGGTGGGAACGCTCCGCTGTAGTGCTCCGTTAAAACTCCGAAGAAGCGCTCAATAGATCCAAACAATGCGCGGTGAATCATCACTGGACGCTGACGAGTTCCATCTGTTGCCGAGTATTCCAATTCAAAACGTTGTGGCAATTGGAAATCAACTTGAATCGTGGACATTTGCCAGGTGCGACCAATTGCATCTTTTGCCTGAACCGAAATCTTAGGACCATAAAAAGCAGCGCCACCTTCGTCTAACACGAGTTCTAAATTTTGCGCTGTTGCAGCTTTTCGTAGCGCCTCTGTTGCTTCAGCCCAGTCAGAATCTTCCCCTACGAATTTTTCTGGATTCTTAGTTGATAGTTCCAAATAAAAATCATTTAAACCATAATCTCGCAGTAAGTTAAGAACAAATGTAAGCAAGGAATCTAATTCGCCAACCATCTGCTCTTTAGTGCAATAAATATGTGCATCATCTTGGGTAAATCCGCGGGCACGGGTAATTCCTTGTAATACACCAGATTTTTCATAACGATAAACAGTTCCAAATTCAAAAAGGCGTAACGGGAGCTCACGATATGAACGCCCACGAGATCTGTAGATCAAATTGTGGAAAGGACAGTTCATGGGCTTCATGTAGTACTGCTGGCCGGCGCGTTTTACAGTTCCATCTGCGTTGTACTCCTCATCCAAAATCATTGGTGGGTACATGCCATCGGCATACCATTGCAAGTGACCAGATGTTTCAAATAAAGCTGCTTTAGTTAAATGAGGCGAGTACACAAACTCGTAACCCTCTTCTTCGTGACGAATACGTGAGTAATCCTCCATCGCGCGCCGCACAATTCCGCCCTTAGGGTGGAAAACGGCAAGACCTGAACCGATCTCTTCAGGGAAAGAAAATAGATCTAGCTCTGTGCCTAATCGTCGATGATCGCGCTTTTCTGCTTCAGCCAAAAGTTCTAGATAGCCATTGAGTTCATCTTGGGAAGGCCAAGCAGTTCCGTAAATGCGCTGCAGCATCGGATTCTTTTCAGAACCGCGCCAATAGGCAGCTGCTGTGCGCATCAATTTAAATGCCGGAATATTCTTTGTTGACGGCAAATGTGGACCCCGACATAGATCGCTCCACACGGGGTTACCGTCACGACCTAAATTGTCATAAATCGTTAATTCAGAGCCCCCAACTTCCACAGCTGCTTCTTCACCAGCAGAACCCTTGATTCCAATCAATTCACATTTGTACGGTTCGTGAGCTAACTCTTTTAGGGCATCTGCCTTGGTTGTCACGCGGCGTCTAAATCGTTGACCATCCTTTATGATCTTGCGCATCGCGCTTTCAATCTTTGTTAAGTCATCTGGATTAAAAGTATTTTCAGGATCGAAGTCGTAATAAAAACCATCTTTGATCGGTGGGCCGATACCTAATTTGGTATGCGCATAAACTTCTTGAACCGCTTGTGCCATCACGTGCGCAGTTGAATGTCGCAACACCGCTAGGCCATCAGGCGAGGAAATCGAGATTCCTTCAACTTCGTCTCCATCGACAAGCTCGGTCCACAAATCTTTGAGGACACCATTGACCTTGCACACAACAATCTCTTTGTTGTCGGCAAAGATGTGTGTGGGGCGTTGATCCGCTTCCACCTGGATCTTTGCGCCATCAACGGTGATCGAAATCTGAGGCATGTTCCTAGCCTACCGAAGTCCTTAGTGCCATCGCTTGTATTTCCTCCCTAAATTCGTGTGATTGGGATAATTCCCTACCATCGATAGATGCGATCGGCTGTGCGATCCTCAAACTACTCAACAAAAATGCAGATTCAATTTTTGGGATTTCAGCGACTGAGATCGAACGAACCACGACATTGAAATTCTCTATTACTAGGGCTCGCATGACGCCCGGAAGAACGCCATCAGAAAGAGGTGGGGTGCACCATGTATCTGCAATCTTGAGCAGTACATTGCAGACCGAACCCTCACAGAGTTTGCCATCTGTATTTACAACAAATGTTTCATCAAACCCTTGCAACTGAGCTCTCTCAAGAATTTCGAGACGATGGTTATATGGATAACTCTTTATCGGAACTCCCTGAGTGACTAAGGCAACCGGATGGATCGTTACCTTTGCCGGCGATAGCAATTCTGCATATGGAAGATGTACCGCTGCCCAATTTCTACTCGCATCAAATGAGACTCGAAGAAGGCCTGTTGGGTGACTTTCCTCCTTCAATAACGACGCAATCGATTCTCGAACTAGTTCTTCACTAGGTAAGACAATTTTTTCCTTAGCAGCACTATTAGCAGCTCTACGCATATGACGAGATAGCGCCCAAGGTTTTCCATTGACGGTTTTTATAGTTTCGAAAATACCAGCTCCCTGTAGCCACCCAAGTGGCGAGCACGGTGATTGTTCTTGTTGCACAAAAGTTCCATTAACTATAACTTTCACGAAAGTTCTCCCCCAGCGATGGAAATCAATCGCCTTGCTTTGAGTTGGGTTTCTTCCCATTCGGCAAGCGGGTCACTGCCCCATGTTATTCCGGCACCAGTACCGAAGTTGATCTGCGAATCTTTCCAGAATGTTCGTATCGCCACGGATAATGCTGCGCTATTTCCTTCGATCCACCCTAATGCGCCGCAATAAGGTCCTCGATCAATTTCATTTTCAGCGATGACCTGCGTTGCAGATGATTTTGGAGCCCCGCTGACAGAACCGGGTGGAGATAGCGCACTAAAAATTTCACTCCAGGAAATGTTGTCGAGTAACTCACCTTGCACATCAGAGACAAGATGTTGCAATCCAGGATGCTCTTCACTCGAAAGCAAACGAGGAACTTCGACTGTTCCGCTCTTACAAATACGACCCAGATCATTTCGCATTAAATCAACGATCATCACATTTTCTGCTTGATCTTTCGGCCCAAATTTTTCGGTATCCGTTGGCTGAGTACCTTTAATCGGAGATGTTTTTACAGTTGCTTGATTCCGACGCAGAAAGAGTTCTGGCGATGCTGATGCAATCATTACGCCAGGAATTTCGAGATAGCTTGCCCATGGCGCAGGGTTGTTCTTCAAAATCTGCGAAAAAAGACCACGCAATGATTGCCCATTATCCGGATGCGTTAATCGTCGACAAGCATTTACTTGATAGACCCATCCTTCAGCTACCGCGTTGCGGATTCGTTGCACATACTCAACATACTGATCAGCGTTTAATGATGAACTCCACAACCCCGTAAGTGGTACCCATGGAGTTACTGGAAAGGGCGCATCTACAACTGTTGCAAACTTTGCAGCCGTGAAGTGATTTTCAAAAGTTGTTGTTACAGCCCAGAATTCACCATCATTCAAAGATTCTGGATCATGTGAGACTTCGACGAGATCGGTCGCAAGCCTGCCGCCCATCCAAAACAATGATGAATTTTCCGCATATGGCACGGGCTAACGCTAACCAATCAACCTCGCTTTGGCGCTTACGCCTCTCCTGCGATAGATTTGCCCTCCTCGCGGACGTAGCGCAGTTGGTAGCGCGGAACCTTGCCAAGGTTCAGGTCGCCGGTTCGAACCCGGTCGTCCGCTCTGATATTCGCCGTTTGGATTCTTCTCAACTGGGATATGAATTCGACGGCGATATTTGTATGGTCGGGTGGCCGAGAGGCGAGGCAAGGGACTGCAAATCCCTCTACACGGGTTCAAATCCCGTCCCGACCTCCATCTTTAATGAAAGAGTTAGCTCTACACATAATGGAGGCACGATGTCTGCAGATGACTCAACCAGACCTTGGGGTCGGTATGAAGTTTTGCAGGAAAGCGATTTTCACAAAGTTAAATGCATCTATGTAACACCGGGCACTCGCCTTTCATATCAACGACATCAAAAACGCCGCGAACATTGGTTCATTGTCTCCGGGGTTGCGACGGTAGTTATTGAAGGTCAGGCATTTGAAAAGTTTCCAGGTGAAACAGTTAGTGTTGAAGTAGGTCAGCTTCATCGCATCGGCAATAACGGCAGTGAAGAGTTAGTTTTCGTTGAAATCCAAACCGGATCGTATTTCGGAGAAGATGATATTGAGCGTATTGAGGATGATTACGCGCGATAAATCACTGTTGTATAGTTCCACCACCTAAGGATCGTTGGCTCAGCGGTAGAGCACCACATTGACATTGTGGGGGTCACTGGTTCGATCCCAGTACGGTCCACTTAGATAGTATTTCTAAAACTCTTCCTCGCCGCTTCACGATCCGATATATTTTGAGAATGTCAAACAACGACTTAACCACAGGCAAAATAAGAGAACTTATTGAAGCTTGTGCCTCGCTCGAACCGTCGGCGCTAATTGCAAGTAGCCTCCTGACAGAATTAGAGGAAGTTGCCAAAACTGTTGAACCTGACGATTGCGATGGCATAGCGGAAATTTTCTTCGAAATGTGCACTGGCAGGGATGAAAATGGTCGATCTCTTCCTGATCGAAAAGAAATAGAGAGCATTCAACGGGTATTAATTCTTTCAATTGTAGAAAAAATGAATTTCCCGGAATCGAGACAGGCAGAGGGGTTTCATTACTGGGCGGATAAATGTTCAGTCGAATTGATGGACATTGGTGGATTCTTTTTTGAGCAAGACGAACCGGAGGAATTGAAACTCGTTTTGTCGTTGATTGAAAGTGAAAAAATTTCAGAGTTTGCGCAGCCTTCTTTGATGAAAGCGCTTTATGAGTTGCACGAAGACGAAATGAAGAGACTCTTAAGTTCATCTTCATCATATTTTGTCTGGCTCGGAGCGTTTGCCAATTCGGAGTTCACCACCAAAGAGAACATCCAATGGCTCATAGAAAATATTCCAGACACAGATCTCATTGACCTAGTCAATATGATTGAAGAATCTCCCGTCTCTTCTATGATCTGGGAATATCCTTTTCTATACTTCTCACGAGAAGAGCGCATCACCGATTCGGTTGTCTCCTACCTCATCGAGATATTGCAGAGTGGCTACACCTTTAAAAATGAAAAAGAACGAACTCTTGCAGGTCAGCTTCTCGAATGGGAAGAGGAGAATGATGAATTCGAGAACTTCATATCTTTAGCGGTAGAGGTATGTGACTCAGACGAAGAAGTTCTTCGAATGGCTCAAGACTCATCACTCACTTCCTTAGTCGATGCCGTAACAAGTTGATTTTTGATTAATTGACTGAAGAGGAGCGTGATCATGGGTATGCATGAGTACATTCAAGTGATTTTTGGACCTACTGAAGATTTTGTTTATCTCAATGGCTATGTTACAGACACAGAAGATCCCGGCGATTTTTATGATGAAATCATAAGTAAATTCTCAATCATTTCTTGCAAAGAGGATGCGGATGTCGTCTTTACATGGAACATCGAACTTTTGTTTCAGCCGACGGGAGACTCTTTTCACATCAAGGGCTATTTGACGTATGAAGAGTCAGAGACGGCAATACACGATGAAGTACGTCATTACTTGGAAGTCAATGGGTTCCATAGACATCGCGCTTCATGGAGTACCTTGGATGCTGATGAAGATGTCGAGGATTCAGCTGTCATCAAAGTCCTACCCTTAGCCCATAAATTAGAGATGTCTCACATTTATCCCAATTCACCCCTTCAATAACAATGCCTACTCGCGAGTTCGGCTGCATGCTCTTTACAGTTGATACATGGAGAGCGAAGTTCGATACCCAACCATCATTCAGGGTGGAATGGGCATTGCCGTCTCTTCGTGGCAATTGGCAAAGCAGGTTGCCATTGCTGGTGAACTCGGAGTTATTTCAGGAACTGCAATTGATTCCGTAGTAGCTCGACGTTTACAAGATGGTGATGTTTCAGGTGACATTCGCCGAGCGATGTCCCATTTTCCAAATCAAAAAACAATTGCCGAGATCATGGACCGGTTTTATGTTGAAGGCGGGCGTCCATCGGATAAGCCATATTTAGATGTTCCAAAATTGAGCATAAAAGGAAATCTCTTTTCCAATAATTTATTGGCCGTTTCTAGTTTCGTAGAAGTGTGGCTTGCCAAAGAAGGCCATAACGGACTCATCGGCATGAATATTCTGGAAAAAATTCAGTTGGCGATTCCTGCTCAGTTGTACGGAGCAATGCTGGCTGATGTTGATTACATTTTGATAGGTGCCGGAATTCCAGCACAAATTCCACATGTGCTCAATGAGATATCAGTCGGCAATAAAGTAGCGATGAAAGTTGAAGTAGCTGACACCAAAGATAAGCATTATCTGCACTTTGATCCGAGAACACTTGAGATTGAGAGTTTTCCTGTTAAACGCCCTCAGTTCTTGGCGATAGTTTCATCGCACGCTCTTGTCGCGTATTTAAACAAGGATGAAGAAACCAAGCCTGATGGATTCGTTATCGAATACCACGTTGCAGGAGGGCACAATGCTCCCCCACGAGCTAAGAATGCAATCGATGAGAATGGTGAGGCAATCTATAACGATTTAGATATTCCGAATCTTGAAAAGATCCTGGCATCTGGCTCTCCGTTTTGGTTGGCTGGAGGATTTGCAACCCCTGAAAAGGTTGTCGAAGCGTTAGCTCATGGCGCAAAAGGTGTTCAGGTTGGTTCAGTTTTTGCATTATCTAATGAATCTGGATTTACCGAAGAAAATAGATCCACTGTTCTGAACTCTCTTGCCGATCCAAATATGCGCGTTTTAACAGATGCAAGCGCATCACCAACAGGTTTCCCATTTAAGGTGATACAAAACAACCAAACACTTTCTAATGACAATCTTTATAAAGAGCGTATGCGCATTTGTGACCTTGGTTATTTGCGCACGATGTATCAACGCGAAAAGGGAGGCATTGGATATCGATGCCCAGCAGAACCTCTTGATAATTACGAATTTAAAAATGGCCAGGTCGACCAAGCACAAGGATCTAAATGTCTCTGTAATGCACTTATGGCAGATATTGGATTAGGCCAACGCCGACCTGATGGCAGAACCGAGATCTCATTGCTGACATTTGGTTCAGATCTCGAAGGTCCTCGTGCCATGCGTGCCAAGTACCCAAATGGATGGAATGCCTTGCAGGCTATCAATTTCCTAAAGGAACAAATCTAACTTTAAGCAATACATTGATGGTCAGTGTTTTAGATCGTTAGAGATTCAATAAATGTAAGACTGTTCTGGAATATCAACTCTTGGTCATAATCCAAAGTAGCGACATGGTAGCTATTCACTAGCTCAATGCGTGTCTTATTTGTCGAACCTAATTCAGCAAGAATAATCTCTGTGTTTGTGATCGGCAGGGTGTGATCATCTACGGAGTGGAATAGCTGAATAGGAACAGTAACCTTTGCCAGATTTTGACGAGTTACACGAAGCATCTTGAGCAACTGATAAACACCTCGAGTCGGAAGATGGTCATATCCCCATTCAGTAATTCCTGGACGCTTTATGTCATCACCAACGCTAGATCGCAATTTTTGAAAACGGGAAAGGAAGTAAGCCAGCTCAACCGGGACGCCTTTGACGTGAATCATTGGATTTACAAGAATCACGCCTGTGATTGCTTCATTGTTTGATTCAGTAACATTAAGTACAGTTCCGCCGCCCATAGACAGGCCCACTAAAAATATCTTGTCGCAGCTCTTTTGAAGTTGACTCAACTCATGTGTGATCTTGGCGGGCCATTCCTCCCACTTTGTCTTATTGAGATCTTCAACCTTTGTTCCATGACCCGGCAATAAAGGTACGCGCACTGTGTAACCCTTGGAATGTAGGAACTCTCCCCAAGGACGCATAGATGGCGGAGAACCGGTAAATCCGTGCACAAGAAGAACACCCACATGTGCATTCTTGCCTGTACCAATTGCAGACCAATCCTGCATCCAACCCGCTGGTGCTCCTTCAATTGCCATAGGAAAATACTATGACCCGGCTGTTGTCAGATCAATGACATACGATCGTGCCCATGGCAAACATCGGTGAGACTCTTCTCTCAGAGACAACTTTTGCCGTAATAGATCTTGAAACATCTGGTGGCTCTCCTCAAAAGGGTGCAGGAATTACTGAAATTGGTGTCGTAAAAGTTCGAGGTGGCATCGTGCTGGGAACATTTCAAACTCTCGTAGATCCTGGGCATCCAATCCCGTCGTTTATCACGCACCTAACAGGTATAAATGATTCAATGTTGCGTTCAGCACCATTTATTGATGAGGTGCTACCTACACTTTTTGAATTTCTAGGATCACCTGATGAAACAGTATTGGTAGCGCATAATTCACCTTTTGATATGAGTTTTCTAAAAGCTGCAGCAACTGCACATGAATTTCCTTGGCCGCACTACTTAACAGTTGATACCGCTCGATTAGCACGCGCAGTTCTTGACCGTGACGAAGTTGTTAATTGTAAACTTGGTACTCTCGCCGAATTTTTTAATGCTCAAACATCACCGAATCATCGAGCACTCGACGATGCGCACGCAACAGTTGATGTATTGCACGGGATTATTGAACGCCTTGCTGGTCATAAGGTGTGGAGCTTCGAAGAAATGCGAAACTTCTCCTCACACAAGAAGCGGACTAAGCGCCCAATTTCTGAGTGAGTTCAGCCCATTGTGACACCAAGCGTGTTGATGCGCCTGAATCTATTGCTTCTATCGCACGTGCGATCCCCATTGCCATTCGATCATGAAGATTCAAATCAAATCTGCCCTCAAAAGCGGCGATGGCTGCAGCGGCATTTAGAACAACTGCATCTCTAGGTGCACCCTTTTCTCCTGCAAATATCGCTGAGGTGATGCGAGCATTTTCTGTAGAATCTCCCCCAACAAGTTCCGATATCGGTGCGCGTTGTATATCAAAATCAAGTGGATCAATCAG
>Ga0114975_10001080_pt1 | contig 19855 bp, 21 predicted proteins | sample S_130626_EF_Meta_FD_87031 | JGI IMG/M metagenome (GOLD analysis project Ga0114975, IMG submission 87031) | Freshwater microbial communities from Lake Simoncouche, Canada to study carbon cycling - S_130626_EF_MetaG | ecosystem: Environmental > Aquatic > Freshwater > Lake | place: Lake...
CGAAATGACTCCGTTTCAGGCCACGATTTGAACCATGACGTAAACGCTATAGTAAATTCACGTAAAGACTCAATATTTGTGACCTAACTTAACCTGTCATGACCCCCCTCCTTACTCAAACCCTAAAATCCGCCCCAGAAGCATTATTCCAGAATAATTTCATCCTTTTTCTTCGTATGCAACTTACAGAACGCTGTTCCTGGTACAAGTTTCTTACCACAACTCACATTCACTTTGTTTTTATGGATACATCCGTCGATTAGAGCGGTGTCGATCGGGTCTTCTATAGGTTTCCCTGCACGGAAATTCATTATTTTCCGTATTAATTTCTCACGAGACATCTTCATAGACTCAGTTGTCTTATTTAATGCACGGATCGATGCCTCTAATTCATCAACTGTGTCATCTATTCCAACTAGAAAACTCTCTATACCTTGGATCATACTCTCCTTATCATCACTCGTCTTCTGTGATAAGATGTCTGATAACACTCGTAGAGCCCATAATATTAATTCTGCTCGCATATCCTGATTAATATCACAGAACGACATGAACAGAACAGGTTTGTGTTTGGGGGTACGTGCTATTTGAAACTGTTTCATGGTAAAGATATGTGATTCCAATGAAATCATTAGACCTCCTTGTGCTGATTCATCCGCATCCACATCCGCATAGAGTTTCTCAATCTCTCCTGTGTTCACTCGACGCTTGTAATTCTTGGAATCTATCAAGACTTTTGTCTTTTGCCCACTTTCAAGCATATACGTCAGATGGAAATCTGCAGCATGGCTCACATTCGTCATATCCCTGATCTCTGCATATGGTAAAGAAGGCATAACTCCATCCAGAAATATTTCAAGAACAATTGCTTCACCTGCTTTTCCTATTGCATGACTACTTCTGGTTGATGCTAGCATCTGTTGGGAGAGTTGAGTTTCCAGATTCATTATCTTTTCACGCATTGCGGCATGAGCTTCTGTTAGCATTTGCATTACCGTATCCTTGCTAGATAGCCCAGCAATTTGCTCTTTTAATGTACTTAATTCCTTGAGTTTCTCCAGTTCATATTCTTTTCTAGATAATTCCAGACGATCTTCTATACCTTGGGTCACTTCAGATTCAATCGATAATCTTAATTGACTTAATTTGCTTTCTGCAGCTACTAGACGAAGTGATGTCTCTTCTGCAGAGGCGAGTTTCCCTTTCAGAACCTCCATCATTGCCTGTCGTCCCTCCTCTCTCCAGCCTTCGGCCTTGGCAGAATCCTCGCTGGTCTCCCAATGTTTATACAATTCCTTTTTACAAGACTGCCAACATAGAGCTCCTAGATTCGCGATTAGAATGGCTTCCTCTTCTGTAACTGATTGATACAGAGGATGAAGTCGAGTTAATGGTAACATGTGTCTGTTGCAGCTCCTATATGATCTTTTCATCTTTATAGGTCGGGCCAAAAAGTTGAACAATTGACGATTCTGTGTGTCCATACTAGATGGTTGTTATGACACAATTGATCTGCTCTGCATTCCGTGGCCTCTACAATATGATCTGTCCACAACCACAACCACAACCAGACGATCTTCGCATCAAGATCCCACGTGTTAAGTCCTGTGAGTCCTGTGAAGACTTCACTGTCTTGCATCTGGGTGTCGAGACACCCAGATCCTGGTCCTGTGGTGACTGCATCTCAGGTACCTGTCATAAGAGACCCAGTCTTCTCAGGCCGACTCACGTATAACCTTCTGCAGTGCAACATGTTGATTCCACGCCGTTATAATAATAAAATCCCAATATTTTTGCATAGAGGGTGGACAAATAATGTTTTGCTGATTCTCAAGAGACAGAATAAAGTCTAACATATCCTTATGTTTAAATAAAATATCTAGAGCATCGTCCAACCCATTCCGTGTTACCTGTTTGGGATCCAGACTCTGTAAAAAAAGAGTAAAGAATTCCGTGGAATCGTCGATACTGTAAGATCCGGTAAACACTGATGGTATTCCATACGCAGTGTGTAACAGATGAGTCAGATACATCTTCTCCGTTTTTGGCTGTATTCTTTAAGCCCTCCGAAATCAAAAAGATTTTATGGAAAGATTGTGTTAGAGTGTGATTACTCGTCCTGGTTGGGGTAATTACCCTCCCAGCCGCGACTCTGTCGCTTGCGCCGCCTCTGGCTCGATGCCGGTTGCCACCCCTCATGCTCCTCATACTCCTTTGTTGCTCCAAAGAACGCTGCACGGTACACGTAATGCTCTGTCTCGCACCGATGACATGTGATGCCTGGGGCATGGGCAGTCTTCACGTTGAACTTCATGGTGTTCTGGCTCTCGCAGCTCATGATAATAGGCTTAGTATTGGGCATTGTCTTTCAATGTCCACTTGCCAATACCGACTGGCATAATTCGTCAACTTTTTTACGTTATTACCTATACCATTATGTCAGAGTAATAGTAGAGGTCATGTGTGGATGTACTCGAGGTAGAGCCTCAGGACATACCGTACAGCGTCGTGTTGCTGTACGTGTACAGTCTCATTCTGTACAGTCCCCTACCCCAGATGTACAGCCTCATGTTGTACAGCCACATGTTGTAACGGCACCACAGATAAGACAACAGTCCCGGTTCCCTCAACGTGGGCGCTTTCAGCCTACTCAAACTAAGCCACTCTATGATCCTGAAACTACGGTTTGGGGTCCTCCTCTCTGGAAAGTCCTTCATACTCTCGCCGAATGTAGTGATAATTCTCCTCTTTGGTACGATATCTTGACTGCTATGGAAATTCATATCCCCTGTCCCACCTGTAAAGCTCATTTTATCGAATATAGACAACAGAACCCCGCTCCCGCAGATCATCAGGGTATTGTCGATTGGTTCTTTATTCTCCATAATATTGTTAATGCCAGACTCAATAAACCTCTGTATGATGCTGCAGGTCTCCCCCGTGGGGATAATGACCCCAGTGGAGGTAATGACCCCAGTGGAGGTAATGACCCCAGTGGAGGTAATGACCCCAGTGGAGGTAATGACCCCAGTGGAGGTAAAGCCAGTCTTCTGGCCGAAATAGAACCGGTAATTCAAGGACTCTCGGTTTCTTATCCACCAGAATTCATTGCGCTTCTCCAACAGATGTCCGCTAGTTTGGTATAGTCCGCTTATTTTCTCGGTCACACATAATGAGTCACGAGTTTCTCCAATCATCCAAAATTAAGTTTACGTCCTTGTCTGTGGACAGTCGCTTCGCAGACCAGAACTCTGGATCCATTCCTGATACTACGGATTTCCAAATTCGTCTTCCTGAGACTATGAAAAATATTATGAGAATCCGTCTCTCCAGTGTCGAGATTCCCCCCGTCGAATATACCTTCAGTACCGAGAAGGGTAACTGTTCTGGAATCCTTATTGATTCCGCAGGAACCAGAGGGTTCACTATTCCACCAGGCAATTATACTGTAGATACCTTGGCCACTGCTGTCGATACCGCTCTTGGAACCGGATATACCTGTGTCTATGATCCTATAGGACAGCGTATCGTCATTACGAAATCCAGTGGAGACTTTACTCTGCAGCTCGGCTCCGCAAATCAATCTATCTCTTCCCGTAAATCCCATTGGGGTCTCGGATATTATCTCGGATTCCGGACACCACTTGATATAACAGGAACTAGAACTATTAATTCGGTGTCTAGCGTCGCTACCGGATATGCCGCTCCTCTGGTCACGCCCACTGCCTATTATCTTCTTCAACTCTATTGTCCTGATCTTCTCGATTCCGTCAGACATCGTCTGCCGGGAAATTCAGAGATTCCCGTGTTCGCCAAAATCATTCTGCAAAACGGAAGTAATATCGTCGATACCGATAATAATTACAATGAGGTGTGGAAGGAATATACCTTTCTCGCACCCATTAATATATCCCAATTCAGAATCCGTCTGTTAGATCCCTTTGGTGTTCCCGTAAGGCTTAACACATCTGATTGGTCCATGACCTTTGAACTCACTGAGGTCGTTAATTCACGGACCTATGAGGCTCTCAATAAGACGTATTCGGGGCCATAAACGCAAGTTAAAGACTATGATAGTTCTAGATCCAATAGACCTAGAACTAAGATAGATTATGGTTAGTTATTTATGTTAGACCGCGCAGACTCCACAGAGAAAGGGCTTACTGCCTGTTACGGTTACGGCGGCTCTGCCTGTTGCGATTGCGGCGACTCTGCCTCTGCCTCTGCTGTTGCTGCTGCTGGCTGCGACGGGTCTTGCGCCCTGCGCGCCTGCGATTACGACGACGTCCGCCAGTAAGTGCGGCAGGCATCCCAGAAGCTCCGTTCATAATGGATCCAAGACCGGCCATTGTACCTACACCAGACATTGTTCTACTTTAACGCAATAATTTCTTTGTACATCGCCTTTCTAAATCCGACTCCGACATTCGGGACAGGTGTCGGCCTGTTCGAGCCAGGTGTCTAAACCCACACGGTCGAAGATATGACCGCACGAAGTTACTCTCCCTGAGGCCACTGTAATCGGAGATGCCGTGATCGGACACAGTGTTTCTTCCGCCTCGGCCTTCTCCAGAAGAATCTGGACAATGTGCGGCGGTAGACTGGCGGTTGACCTGGGGGGAGTCACTACTTCATCTGAACTAGTTGAATCCGGGTAAAAGAGCCGGGGACTCAGGATCTCCAGGTTTTGTAAGGAACCTTCTGATATAGATTCCATAAATCCAGGGATGTCATCTAAGGATACCTCTGGACCAATGATATCGCCCAGAGGGATCATGACTGTGGAGTGATACTCCAGTTGTTCTGCCTCCTGCATCACTGGCCAAGACACAGTCTCGTCGATGGTCGCTGAAACGATCAGATCCTCATAAGGCCGGAAGATCCGCGTTATCCCTTGTCGGTAATCCTCCATCGTTACATGCGGTACCCATTCACCGCGGTTCGACATCGCTAGCAAGACTACACCATCCTCGGAGATATAAGCACGTCGTTGACTCATCCCCACCCTTTGGGTGGGCCTCTGGTTGTTTCTTCAACTTTATTTCGGGTTTAGGCCAAAAAGTGACACCTGTTATGCATACCAAGATCAAGTACGATGGATACTTACACATATGTTGATGGCGAGATGATTCAGGAGACTTCAGAGAGTCCAGTCAATGGCATTGATCCCGTTGATTTCATTAAGCCGGATCCTTCTCTCACTAAGCGTGAGACACGGGCCTATATTCTCAAGGAGCTCCGTAATTGGCTCTGTGGTCTCAGGATGACTCATGCCGTCGATCAGCTCATTAAAGAGGATGTTTCCATTGATTCTCTCAGGGAGGATGTTGAGGCCGGTAACTGTCCCGCTGGACGTATGTATATGCTTCTCAAGCGCCTGGATCCTACTCTGGCCGGTATCTGGGGTACCAAGGATATTGGGTATCTCTGTTATAGTATCTGTGCCGCATATCTCGTCGATAAGAAGATCTTCATGGCTGAGGATATTCAGGATCTGATTCTCGGATTCATCACGACGGATCGGTTGTCTTCGGGAAAGGTTATTGAGTCCTTCTGGGATCATAGTCCGTTTGATCCTCTCAGGGAGGCTCCTCCTCTGTCCGAGGAGGACGAGGAGGACGAGGAGGACGAGTCTGATGCTGAGTCTGAGTCAGAGGACGTACAAAAGCCCGATCTGGATCTAACACATGCCTGTCTTGCTGCGATTATGTCTCTCTTCTTCGTCAATCTGAGTCTCATGTTCCTCCTCGTTGCCGGAGCTCGCTAAACCAAAAATTCTGTTGGTTTTATATTTTTTGATTTTTGATTTTAAAAGAGGCCTATGACGGTCTAACATAATCCGTGATCCATGTTGTGCAGAGCTCCCAGAAGAGCGCCTAGGCGCATGTGGCACTGATGAATGTCCTGCATCAGTGTGGCCCTGGAGGGGCCACCAGTTGTCATCAGTGGAATCGAGTGCATGGAACCACCTCCTTTCATCGGAGACTGGCTCTTAGCGGCCTTTAGAGCGGCCCTTTCCTGTGCCTTGGCCGCCTTCTCCTGCTCCTTGGCCTGCGCCTTTGCTGCCTTCTCCTGAGCCTTCTCGAATGCCTTTGCCTCCTTCTCCAGAGCCTTCTGGGCCTTTACGGCTGCGGCCTTCGCCTCTTTCAGTGCCAACTCCTCAGGAGACCAGACCTTCTTGGGCCTCCCTGGAGCCTTGGGTGATGTGGCATTGGAAATGGGGCTGGGCATAGGAGATGTAACAGATGATGACATGATGTATAGATGCTTTGTCTTCAAAGCAGTCTGATATACTTATTTACCCGTTTGCCTGTTCAACTTTTTTCAGGGCGGGGTAATGACAATGACCCCAATGGGGCCCATAAATCAAAAAGAGGTGGAGCTTCCCTACCTCTTTTTGATGTCTTTTCGTTGTCTTACTTTGGTCTAGTTTGCGCCAGTTTCGCGTCTGTATACTCACGCGGTGGCCCTGGAAAGCCTGAGAGCGTGTAGCCAGATGAGTCAATCCATGGGTCGCCGCGGTTGATATACTCGCTGTAGGGACTCCTCTGTGTTAGACTTGCTGGGTCTTTACCCCAAAGGGGGCCTCTGGTGTGTCCTATGTCTGATTTGGCTGGAGCTGTCCTGGTCCTGGTCTGAGACGTCTGATCCTCTGGTACCTCTTTGCCCTCTATGCGCAACTCCTCCTTCACTGTCTCGATCGACAGCCGCAGAGAGGCGATCCGCGCACGAACGGCCTCCATGGTGAGATGTTTCATGACAGGAAACGTCGGCTCCAAGCGGTCACGGATGCCGACTAGCCTCGCGTATTCCCTCTCAAGATTGTACATCTCCGCCTTGGCCGCATTCAACTCCATTTCAGCCTTGCTAGGAACAATCACCATCTCAGTAGAGAAACAACAGGAAAACATTATGGATCTGCGTCTTCGCCTATCCAAGGAATGGATAGGCCTTATGACGCCTGTTCAATTTTATGCCAGGCGCTGGTGTAGTCAAACACCCAGGCCACCCCCTCGACCATGGAATCAATGTCTCCGTCCTCCATCAGCGTGTTCCGCAGATTCTGGACGTGCCGCGCTCTAACCCGGTCCTGGTACTGCAGCATCTTCAGAGAATGCAGCGTATCGTCCGTCTCATACGCCTGCATCGCCTGGACCAAGGACCTCTGGACGGCGCGACAGGCCATTCCAGCATCCTCATAGTCCTGGAGTGCCTTGGCCTTCTCCTTGGCCGTTGTCTCAGTCTTCTCGACCTCTGCCTTCGCCACTTCCTCGGCCTTGATGGCTTTCGCCACATCCACCTTCAGAGCCGCAATCTTCTTCTCATGAGGCATCTGAGTCCGCATCACCTCCAGATCCCAGGCCGTCTTCTCCGTCTCGCGGTAGTAGTTGAAACTCCATCCGCTCTCCTTGTCCCTCAGAATGTTAGCCACGGTAATATCAATCCAAGACATGGTTCTTGTTCTTCAAGGACCGTCGAATTGTCTGAAGGACGAGGTGTGGCCATCACTTTTTTACGGTGATCGCCACAAATGCCGTTCCTGTGCCCTCTTCCGCGTAGATGAGAAATCTGTCCGTTGGTAGACGGGCAGAGTCCATGATTGGAGGACTGGGAGGCGAGGGAGGTGTTGGAGGCCGGTGGACTGGCAGGACAGGCTCGGTCGCTAGAAAGAGGTCTATAAGGCTGGGCATCTCTTGTCTTCAAGAGGGGCAGTGCGGTCTAACATGAAGTCTGTAGGTTCAGGTTTATTTGGGCTGGGGTGTGGGGGATCCAACCAAAAAAAGAGATCCACCGACTGTGGGGGTCGAACCCACGACTGTGAGGTTGCTACTCCGAAGAGTTAAAAGCCTCACGCTCTACCACTGAGCTAAGCCGGTCTTTACCCCTCTGGGTCTATAACCCCAATGGGTCTGATTGAACCTGTCTCAGTCTGCCCCTGTCATCTTTTTCCTATCTTTGGGACAACTTCGAGGATCTATGTTAGACCGCATAGACTCCGTAGAGCCCCATTCAAAAAGAGACGGGGGTCTCTTCCAACCGATCCCTACAGCGTCGCTGTAGGAGGTTGTCTGCGCACACACCGGTGATCGCGCAGTCGGGCTTCCATTGAAGAAAGGGTTAAGAAACCCGCCCACGTCGTGTTGACCTTCCCCAGCGGCCTCTAGGCGTAGCCGCTTCGTCTCACGTCCGCGCACGTCCTCCCATTGGAGTCCTTATGCTTGTCAGACCCTGTCCACAGAGCATCTCCTATGCTCCTATCCACTCGCCCTGCGTGCCTAGGCCGCAGGGCTGATGTGTGCCCCAAATCGATTAATCGATCCCCCGCACCCACCTGTCGCGCCCACCTCTTACCCTGCAATCGTCAGGGCAGCATCCGACCACCTGTGCGGTAATCGGATGGCGCGTCCATTAATTTGAATTGGATTCCGCCCCTCCTCGCGTATCCCGTCATGCCCTCCGTTCCAAATGGCACGTCCGAATATGGCACTCCGGCCTGGGTCTTACGCCACGCATTGCTGCTGCTGCCCCACATACCATGACAGGGCTAATCATGCTGTCAACTTTTTTTCTGCGGGGGCCCACTGGGGTCACAGCTGGTCTCTGACCAAAAGAGAGTGACCTCTTTTGTTGTTTTTCTATGTCTCTATTTCTTACTGGTCTTAGCCTCTGCAGAGGCCCCCCCTCTTCCGTATTACGCACTCCACCTGAACGCGCGGCTGGCCGCATCTGCAGCCTTGAGCCTGGCCCGCATGATCTCCGTGGCCGTCGCCCACCTCTGCCTCCGATCGGCAGAGACCGCGTTCTTGATCACCGTGACCTCATCTGCCTCAGGATGTTTCTTCCTATAGGCCTTACGGGCGTTCCACTCTTTGTTCTGTTGCTCGTGCTCGAGATCGCGCATCGCGTGGTAGGCATGTACGAAGCATCGTGTCACCTCCTGAAACTCTATACGGGACATTGTCTTAGTCAATACGTCTTACGTACTGATCTACAGCAGAGGTTCTGATGTCCGTGGGTGTCAAGTTTTTCATCCAAAAGAGGTGTGACCTCTTTTTGATTTTTCTATTGTTTTTTAACTCCTCTTTCGCTCTCTCTCTTTCTCTTAGCCTCTGCAGAGGGACCCTGGAGGCATGGGTGTCTGATTGCCTGAGGGGACTTGTGCATGCGGGTCGAAGACATGGTTCTCAGAACTCAGTGGTGGATAGAAGAAGATGGGGGCGGGGGCAGCTGCCAGCCACTCTAGGGAAGGCTGCATGGTCGCCTCCGTCCCTGCAGGAGGGGTCAGGGCGCCAGGATCCGTGATCTCCTTGAACTCTGGGACCTTCAGGACCAGAGGCGGTGGCTTAGCCGTCCCTGCAGGAGGCACAGGAAAGGCTGCCTCTGCCTCTGCTACAGCACCCGCCACATGCGCGGCTCTGGCCTCCTCAGACATGCCTGGCGTGATGCCGTCGACGAAGCGCGTAGCGATTGCGCTGGCCGCCGCTCTCTTGGCTCGCGCCTCAGGAGTGGCCCAGGTCCACATGCTGAAATGCTTGATGGCTGATTGGACTGCCTCTGCCACAGACATCCCATGACGGCTGACGGCATCGTGAGCGTGCCAGCCGGCCACCTCTGCCATGCCAGGGCGTCCCGTGATGTCCATGAAGGTCTCCTGGGCCTCCTTCTCGGCTGCATCGGCCTGGGCCTCCTTCCTAGCTGCCTCCCTCTTGGCCAGCGCCCCTGGAGTGGCCCAGTCCCAGACCCACAGATGGGTGATGGTAGCTTGGACTGCCTCTGCCACAGACATCCCCTGAAGGGCGCTGGAATGGGCAAAGATTCCTGCCGTCTCTGCCATACCAGGGAGCCCAGTGATATCCATGACGGCGGCATGGGCCTCCTTCTTGGCGACGGCGGCCTGGGCCTCCTTCTGGGCCTCGTACAGGAGCGCAGCCTTCTTGACCATCACAGCGTCAGCAGCCTGCCATCCACCCACCTCCGCCATCATGTCAGCCACGCAGGAGGGATGGTTGGGCGCCACAGCGGCTCTGGCCTTTGCCTCTGCCTCTGCCTCTGCCTTCTGTGCCCATTGCTCGTAGAGAGCGAAGCGCTTCTGGTAGTGCAGGGTCAGGCGGACCAGGTCGGTGTAGCGGGGAAGAAGATCTACCGCGTGGAACAGCTCTGGGATGGTCCAGTCTTCGTCCACGCTGGCGGTCCGCATGTAGATGTTGACCGCCGGCGTGGCTTCCTCCTCCGTCCAGTTACAGAGCGTTCTCAGAGCCCACCCGCGGAGGTCCCCAGTGAAGCGCATGGCGTTGTGGGACCTCTGCAGGACCTTGAGCATCCAGGAGAGATTGGAGGAGTTAAACTCCACGTCCACGTTGCCGAGGAGGACGAGCTCCTCCAGGAGGGTGTCCTCTGCGACCTCTGCGATCTCTGCCGTCTGGAGGGCGTCCAGCGTGGCCAGGGCAGCGTCCAGGTGGGCCTGGTCCTCTGCCTTCTGCTTGGCACGGTCTGCCGCCACCCGCGCACGCAGGGATTCCAGCGTCTCTGTCTCTCCGATCTGGTCAATGTTGTCGATACCGTTAAGGGTTGATGAAGTTTTAAGTGTTGATTCACTGGCAGATTTAGTCATCACAGAGGAGGCCTGTCGTCCTCTCTGTGGGGAATCCTGTGTCTATCACCGGGCTAGGGTGACGACGCTCAGGGTCAAGCGAGACTGTTCTTTAGCGCGGGAGCGCCTCAGAATATGGACAGTCATCCAACCATAGTAGCATAGGAACGCAATACCTGCCCCGATGAAGCAGGCCCTTCCGTTGCGATAGCGTCAGCTAGCGCGGCGGGGGCTCCCTGGAATTAACCAGGGGTCTTGTTCTACACCCACCCACGTGCCAGAGCACCACTCCGAGTAATCTCAGGAATGGCTCACGGTCGCCGCGGGATTCGAGTCGCAGCCAGCATCTCACATGCTAGCCCACCCTACCACCTACCATCGAGGGTCACAGTGGAGTCAACTTTTTTTTATTAGGTCATCGGTCTCCTGTCGAGGCCAAAAAGGTCCTGGGTTCCACCTCGTCCATCCTTTTTCTGTCTTTCTGTTTCTTAGAGCCTCTGTATGGCTGTGTGTATCTTGTTCATTTCCTGGAGCTCCACCTCCTCTGCTGTCACGGCGATCACCTTCACCTCTGGGGGCTGGAAGTCCTCGGCGTCCCATGAGCCCTCGTATACCTGAGGTGCCTGAGGTGCCTGAGGGCACCAGACACAAGCATAGGAGCACTGGTGACCCTGAGGTGCTGCGGCCACCTGAGGAGGCAGGGTCACCTGAGGTGCCTGGGTTGCAGGAGGGGGTGCCTGAACCTCGACCTGAGGAGGTTGAGGAGGCATCACAGAAGTCCTCCGAATGACCATGTCAGCCGTCCAGGTCTCCCCAGGGTGCATGTGCAGACAGTTCTCCCTCTTGGTCCCGCTGCAGGTCAGAGCGAACTTACAGGGGAAGTTAACCCGGTGGATGACGTCTCCGTGGACATACTTGCATCCCTCTGCCGGCTCACCCAGGGGGCACTTCACGCAGAACCGCTGGATCTGGCCGTCCGTGGGCCTGTACTTGGGCGCCGCTGTCGCCTTCCACACACGGGGAGGCAGGTCCTCCCAGGACACCCGCAGCCGCCCACGGTGGCTCTGGGCGGCCACCTGGAACCCGTTCTTGTAGAGCCACTGCATCATGGCCGTGTAGTCCCGCTCTGGCATAGAGGAGCAATCGAAGAACCCGTGGTAGCTCTCCTCCAGGAACTGGGTCCAGGGATTGTCCCAGAGAGCGTCCTCCGCCGCCCAGCTGCGCCGCAGAAGGTCCTCACCGTCCTCGATATCCCGCTGGCGCAGGAGAGGGTGCTCGGTCTTGAACCTCGATGCCGTTGCAGCGGCCGCGGCAGCGGCGAGGCGTGCCATGAGGGTCGCAGTGGCGGCCCGCTGGGCCGCATCAGCTGCATCTAGCGCCGCCTGGCGTGCGGCCCGCTGCCTGGGAGAAAGAGCTGCAATGCTCGCCGCCATCTGGCGTTGATGCATCAGCTCCTCCTCCCATACCGCGTCCGCGAATGAAAAGTCCGGTTGAATCATGAGAAGTGTTGAAGAATTAGCAATGTGTTGGATACATTCCCTGCCGTGGCTCATCAGACCATTGGCAGGAGGGAATCTCTTCGGGTGGGCCGTTCTAGGTACCCCCCAGGCGCAAGAGACCGCGCCGTCCGTGTTGTTCGACCCTGGCTCCTTTCGGAGCTAGAGCCAGTGGGTTGGAATCATCCCACTGTCGGTACCGTGTAGAATACCCCGTGTATACACGGGGCCCTGCGTCACTACTGCTGTAGCAGCAGATCAGAGGCGTATGGGACTTCTGGCCCAGCATACGTTCTATAGATACCCTCGCCAGCGCATAGTTAGGAGCTTGAGGTCGTTTAATCCTACTGAGCAACTCTTCTACGCCGGCTAGCCGCACCCCCCCACAGGTGCCACCTGACTACCCCAAACCTGGGTCGGACTCCTGTCAACTTTTTCTCCTGCTTGACAGGGGGGCTCCGAGCATTGGGTTCGAGCGTGAGCGCGCAACTTGACCGCCTGGGCGAAGCCCAGACCAAGGTTTGGAAGGAGCCTGGGGCCGTCCGTGTCCGTGGGCCCGTCCGTACTTGACTAGGGGCATCCGTACGCCTACGCGGGCGTGCCTATACGCGTACGCGGGCGCGAGAGCGGGCGCCTACGCGGGCGCGCCTATACGCGTACGCGGGCGCGAGAGCGTGCGCCTACGCGGGCGCCTATACGCGTGCGCGGGCGCGAGGAGGGGGTTCCTCGAAGCCCGGACCGGCGGCCCCCCAAAAAAAAGTTGACAGGAGGTCAGGGCCACCTCGACTGAATTGCCGTAACTGAAGAACAGTAACAGCACCCAAACTTCCAAATGTCCACCGATTCTGCCATCATCGCTACCCTGACCGAGCGCCTGGCCCAGCTGGAGGCTGCCCTGGCTGCTAAGACGCCTGCTCCAAAGCCCCGTGGCCGCCCTCCCAAGGCCAAGGAGGTTCCCATGGTGGCCACGCCAGAGCCCATGTCTGCCGACGCACCAGGTGCCGCCCATTACCGTCTTGCCTCTATCGATACATCCCTCTGCATGGCCAGGAAGCTCAAGCCTAGCGGCCAGGACAGGCACTGGAGCCCCGTTGCCTACTACGAGAGCCAGTGCACCTCCAAGCCTGCTGAGGGAGAGGACGTCTGCTCCTCCTGCTGCTCCCTCCGCGATAAGGAGATGGAGGCCGGTAAGCTCAAGCACTGGAACGGCCGTGTGGACGAGGACCCCGCCGAGGATGCCCTCCTCACCGTGTCTGTCCACATGATCGGCACGGACTGGGGCAAGAAGTGCAAGTGGAACTCCGAGGCCAGTCCCGTGAAGAGCACCAAGGCATCTACCTCTGCGACCACTGATGCTTCCGCCGCGAAGGCTGAGAAGGCCGCTGCCGCTGCAGCTGCGAAGGCAGAGAAGGCTGCTGCTAGGGAGGCAGCCGCAGCAGCTGCGAAGGCAGAGAAGGCCGCTGCTAAGGAGGCAGAGAAGGCAGAGAAGGCTGCTGCGAAGGCCGCTGCTAAGGCAGAGAAGGCATCCGCTACAAAGACCAAGACGCCTAAGTCTAAGAAGGAGACCGTGGGAGGTGCATCCGTGGCAGAGCCCGCCGAGGTCGTCAACGCAGACTTCACCATGCTCCTCATCGACGGTGAGCTCCGCGTGACCAAGAACGGCAACGTCTACGAGCTGGACGAGCTCACCCAGCTGCCTGGTGACTTCCTGGGCCGCCTGGGTGGCACCACGGAGGCACCCTCCATCGACGGCGACGCTGACGAGGTGGTTGAGTCCGAGACTGAGTAACCAGGGTCTCTTAACGTGTGCTAATACAAAGAAATAGAAACCCAGAAAACCCAAAGAAAACAAAGAAAAGAGCCGCCCTCTTTTTGACTAGGGGGCCAGGATCAGGGTCTGTACGGTCTAACATAAATCCTCCTCAGAATCTGTGTCCCATTTTCCATGGATTCTCCTCGGCCAAAAGCCAGGGGGTGAGGGGGACAGCATGTCCCCCAGAAAAAGTTGACAGGAGTCGCGCCCCGTAAATAGGGGTTGCCGTCACTGAAGAACAGTCACAGCACCTCAAACCCTCAAACCCTCAAACCTTCAGAATGCCCGCACACAACACCAACACCTCTCAGAAGACACAGGGACCCGCCACGAAGGCCGGCGGAAAGGGCATGTCCAAGAAGGACAAGCGCGCCTCTGCCGTCAACTGGGACCACATCGAGGAGTACATCGACCTCCTCAAGAATCGTATCATCGTCAACGGTCTCACTCTGGGCCGCTGCGTGAAGGCCGCCGGTGCTGGACGCTATGAGATCCAGTACATGGATGGGTCTCTGGCCAATCTGCCCATTGCCGGCAGCATCCGCGTCAAGAACAGCAGAAAGACACATATTAGCGCCTGTATGAGCCCTGGCGACATCGTCCTCATCAATGGTAGCCAGATCACTGGCACTCTGACGGCGAGCCACAAGGACCGCGTTGAGAGCGCCCTCCGCACCATCCAGGAGAACGGCTGCTATGCTGGTGGCTCTCCAGCAGGCGGTTATAGGATTCCCTCCGAGTTCGTCTCCCGTGTCGACACCGAGGCCCGTCTGGTCTTCCCTCCCTCCTTCTTTAACGGCACCGAGACCGCTGAGGGCGAGACCTGGCAGTTCGACCGTGACGAGGGCGAGGAGGGCGAGGAGGGTGAGATTGACATGGAAGATCTCTAGACAAGAAAAGAAACAAAAATCAAAAAGAGGGTTGACCTCTTTTTGGTTTTGACGGGTCTTTGGGGGTCTAACATAGATCCTCCATGATCTTTCGAAGCCCCCTATTTTTGGTTTCAGGGGCAGGGGCCACGAAAAAAACGTGAACGGCGCGTCACACGCGTAGATGAAATCCCGGATACTGAAGAACAGTACCCATGTCCGCTATCCACGTGCCCTCCTACCACCCGGCCTCCATCGATCTGAGTGTCCAGGCCTGCAAGGGACGGCGCACGGATCCTGAGCACGCTAATCGCGACTTCAAGCCCTTCATCTACGCCGCGTTCCAGTGTGGCGGCTATGCTGTTCAGGACGGTTATGGTCTCTGCGCGACCTGCTACGGACATCGTGACCGCGGCATCGATTGGCATGGACGCGTCGACGACCCTCTCAACATGATGCCCGCCAACAGCCATATCGCCGGCGGTCCCTGGTTCCACAAGATGGTGGCAGAGGGCAAGTTCAAGCCGAATGACCGTCCTCTCACCGCCAAGCAGGAGGGACGCCTGTCCAGGGCGCCCGTCGTCCCTGACCGCGAGCTGCGGCGCTTCGCCCGCGGTGAGATCGACCTCGACATCGAGACTCTGGCGGCCAAGCGCCAGATCTCGACCCAGGGCCTCATCAACATCACCGGCTGGATTGGTATGCACATTAGTCGCAAGGTCCGCTTCGGCTCCAAGGCGGGTCTGTGCGCCGCTATTCGGAGGGCTATGGCTCCGCCTCTTCTGCCTGTGCCTGCTGAGGCGCAGCCTCAGCACTTCAATCCTGAGGAGGACCACTTTGAGGGCGAGGTCGAGGTCCAACAGATGGCCTATGCCGGTGACTCTGCACCAATGGGTGACTCTGCACCAATGGGTGACTCTGCACCAATGGGTGACTCTGCACCAATGGGTGACTCTGCACCAGAGTCACAGGCGGCTGAACCTCCATCCCTGCAGGTGTCGGAGCAGGTCCAACTAAGAACCAGATATTCCACCAATTGGGATCTCTTGCCTTCTGGGACTCCCATTCGCTGGGTCATCAAGACGTCACAGGGCAATCTCACCTCCATGGCCATGTCCTTCGGCTGTGGCGGCATTGTTCCCCTTCTGACCTCCAATCCACAGGCTACCTGGCTACCCTTTACGAATTGGATCAATTCAGAGCTGACCGCCTGGAAGATTGCCGGTCGTCTTCCCGCCTGGAAGACGGCTCCCCATAATGCCTGGAAGGCTCTCGAGTTCAAGTCCGGCGACACCTGGGTCAGTCTCCATTCCATTCGGAGCCGCAGGGTCTAGGGTCCTTGTCTGAGTCTGTTGGGGTCTAACATCAGGTCTGTTGTGTGTCTATTTAAATTTCAAAAGAATCAAAGCATTTCTACTCCAAAATCTTTTTGGTCTAGAGGCACATCTGACTCAGTATGTGCTGTGTTAGGCCCTTTAAAACGTGAAACCGGCCATGGCGGGCCCCGGTCATCAGACCTACGTAAGACACGTGGTCTCATCCCTCATGCACTTAGCCAAGTCCATTGTCGACGACATCCTGTCCGAGGCTGTTGTAGGGATCAAAGGCAAGGCAGCCATGGTCGCCTATACTAAAGAGCTCATGACCCGGGCCACCGAGGCCGCAAAACAGGTCTCTGACGCGGCAAGCAAGGGTCCCCCATTGGTCCAGGCCACGACCTTGATTCAGCCCCGGCCGAACATCACCTATCTTCCTCACCAAGAGATCGGGATCAGATGGATGTTAGACCGTGAAGCTTCTGATGCTGCCTTCTGTCGGGGTGGTATTCTCGGTGACGACATGGGTCTCGGCAAGACCTTCCAGACCATTGGTCTCATCAAGAACTCTCCCCCATGTAAGACCCTCATTCTCTGTCCACCCGCCTTACTGGCCGGTTGGACAGAGGAACTCCGCGCCTGTGACTTACCTGTTTCCGGTCTCACTCACCTTCGTGTTGTTGGGACGGTCGTTTCCACCTATAATTCCGCCCATCTCCATGCTGTCGATTTCCGTGCTGCCAAGTTCGATCGCGTTATCCTCGACGAGGGCCACATTATCCGCAACGGTAAGGCTACTAAGCGCTGGTGGACCTGTATGGCTATTGCCAAAAAGACGCCGTTTCGCTGGATTCTCAGTGCCACTCCTGTTCAGAATGGCACTAAGGACTGGATCAATCTCTGTACCTGGCTCAAGACCAAGGCATCTCCCGGTCAGATGCCCGATCTCGCTCCCATTATCATGTTGCGCCGTACCATGGAGGATATCCGCGCTGATCCTGTTCTGGCCAAGTCTGTTCCTCCTGAGCCCACCTTTATCCGTCATGGTCTCTCCATTCCTGAGAACACAGAGGAGGGCAAATTATTCCGCACTCTCACTGACAGTCTTGACACTCTCATGGATACGCGTCATGTTTCGGCTCTGCTGGTTCTCGAGCTCTACATGAGAATCCAACAGTTTCTCGTCCATCCACAACTCTATATTGAGAGCATGCGTGCCAAGTTCAAGGGCGCCTATCATAAACAGGATTGGACAGGTACTGCCACCAAGTTCGATGTCTTTACGCGGGTTCTCCAGGAATCAGATGAACCCACCATTGTATTCTGCAACTTCCGCGCTGAAATGGACAGAGTTCATGATCTCGCCGTCTCTCTGGGCTGGACCGTTTGGTCTATTCGTGGCGGTATCGGTTCAGAGGCCATTGGTAAGGCTGTTCAGGAGGCCAAACACCTTAAAAATCAAAATGATGATCTTCTCAAGAGGGGGTTGAAGGGGGGCTCCGCCCCCCTTATTATCGTCCAGATCGTCGCTGGAGGCGCAGGTCTCAATCTACAGTTCTGTCGCCGTATTCTCTTTCTGTCTCAGCACTGGAATCCTGCCGTTGTTCATCAGGCATGTGGACGCGCTGTCCGTATTGGCCAGCCCGCCTCTGTCCAGATCCATTTCTTCTCCGTCGATGATCCCGTCGCTCTCAATCTTGATGCACGCATGGCCCAGCTTCATGCGTCCAAAATCGCTGATGCTAAGGACATTTGTTATACATTGTTTAGTGGGTTTCCCAACCTTATTACGGCCTAATGCAAAAATTCTGGTTTCTTTGTTTGTTACGCTTCGCTGTGCAGCTGTATCTTAATCGACATTGTCCATATCACCTTCCTTCATCCCAAACAGAGGCCTACAGGGCTGGTTCTCCGCAAATCGCATCAAGCTCTCTGGGATGCAGCGCTCATTTGGGATCTCGTTGAATCTGGTGAGGCCTGCAGCAATTTGCCGCTGGTACTCAGATAGACTCATCCTCCCAGGTTCGCTGAGATTCAGCCGCAATGGCGGCTCAGGGAACCGATAGTCTAATCTCACTGAGCTATCGGTGTTCAGATGCGTCATCGGGTAATGCGGCTCAAGTACCGGATAGTCGAAGGTTACTGAGGCATCCTGGTTCGCTGTTATCGTGCTGTTGCCCTGTGGGCAATCAAGATCAATCCTCTGAGGCCTGCGATGGCTCTGGCTTCCAGGGACTGGAGATAGAGAGACCTGAGACAGAGTTGATCGAGCCTTAGAGCCCCCAATCCGCACAATCTCCAGAGCCAATGCGCCCGTGTCTGCCTGGAGCCCATGCTTCGCCGCCCAGTCAGGCCAGGAAAGGCGCTCCTTCAGTCTCTGAACCCAGCCGCCGCCAACTGATGCATTCATTCCCGTAAGACGTACCATCGCTGGCAGAACTGTTCCATCATCCAGCTTCTTCTCTGGCCAGATGCGGCGCCCCGTGCCCTCCTCCCCAGGATGGACAAACTTACACCAGACCCTCACGAGTGTGCCATCTGGATTCTTGCGCTTGTAGTCACAGGCAATCCCACGAGGGCACGGCTGAGGAGAACGCAGGGCTGGAGCATCCATAGAAGGATCGACATACCAGTTGATACGGTTTACAGGCTGAGTCATTCTTAAGTTGTACGGTCTTCGTACGCCCAATGAGTCAGATTGCGACGATTACCAAGTCAACTTTTTTCAAGGGCCTGCGTCACAGGTCGCTCTTAGACTACGAAGCGCATATGCTGACTAAAAAAGTTGAACCTACTGGGTGATACAGTTGGCCCAGTGCCCTCGAGTAAGAACTCGAATATGTCTGCACTCATCATTGTTGATATTCCAACTGATATTACGACACGGGAGGGCCATGATGCCATCTCCATCATCAACCTGCTCAGAGAACAGAATCCCTGGGCCATGATTGTGCGGTCAGGTGTGGCATCTCACATCGTGACCAGCCCCGAGGATGTGGTCGTCGAGAAGGGTCCCATAGTTGACAGCTCACTTATAGGGCGGCTCAAGGCCGCCGGTGTAACAGAGGTGACCATCTGCGGCTTCGATACAGACTCCAGTATCCGTAAGACATTCCAGATGTTAGTGGCAGCCGGCTTCGAGACCGACATCTTCTTCAACGCCTCTCACTTCACATCCAAGGAAGAGTACCTTGCGGCAAAGCAGCTAACACTTTGAAATAATTACTTCGGCCTGATGGAAAGGAGACCAAGACACCCGCAACCGGTTAGACTCTGCCAATACCTGTTGTGCCTCCTTTTTGGCTATATAGAACCATGAATTATACGGAATATAGGTAATGTATTCCGGAAAGATCCTCGTATACAACCAGGCGTCATCGAAACTAGAGAACGTATCAGTATCCATAGTGATACGTTCTTTATAAGTTACCCTCCATAATGACATTGATTTAGAGATCGATTTTATTCTATCTCTTCTTACGTATTCATTGTAAAGAGTTGAATTTTATTACCTGGAACACCAGCTATTCCATAGTTACCCGAAGTAACAAAGGTTTTATTTCCATATGCTAATATATTTATGTATGAATAAGAATAATTATTAGTGATCAATGCTGTGCTAGTATCTTTGACCCAGGTCCCATATGCATCCGTTGTTTTATATATTTCACCATTTCCTAATGCTGGTACTGATGCTGATACCCATAGGCCGTTGCCATACGATAATGCAAACGTACGAATGTCTGTCTCATTTTGTATCCATTCTCCTA
>Ga0114975_10001081_pt1 | contig 19829 bp, 15 predicted proteins | sample S_130626_EF_Meta_FD_87031 | JGI IMG/M metagenome (GOLD analysis project Ga0114975, IMG submission 87031) | Freshwater microbial communities from Lake Simoncouche, Canada to study carbon cycling - S_130626_EF_MetaG | ecosystem: Environmental > Aquatic > Freshwater > Lake | place: Lake...
ACATCAAATTCATTATTTTGGTAACTGCTTTATTGAATTTGGTTTTCATTCTTTTCTTAAATCAGTCTCTTATTTCTATCGGAAATTTCTTAGATTTACAATAACTCCATTCCTTACATTCTCGGGATATTCCCGGGCACTCGCGGGAATTACATCTTCAAACAAATCATCAAGATGCGCTCACTTCGTTCTTACAAAAAAGATATTCCTTTAAAAGGCGAAACTATTGTTGCTGGCGATAAATCAATTTCGCACCGCTCTTTAATTTTTGCTTCTTTGGCTCATGGTAAAAGCAAAATTCACGGATTACTGGAAGGTGAAGATGTACTTAAAACCGCTGCAGCTTTGCGCTCAATGCAAGTTGAAATTAAAAAAGAAGATAATGGATCTTGGGAAGTAAATGGCTCAGGAGTTGCGGGCTTAATGGAACCTTCTGATATTTTAGACATGGGAAATTCTGGAACTTCATCTCGTTTACTTGCCGGTTTGGTTTGTCCTTATGATTTTACTTCATTCTTCACAGGAGACGCTTCTCTTCGTAAGCGCCCAATGGGTCGTGTTTTTGAACCGATCACAGAAATTGGTGCTAGAATTATCGCTCGTCAAAATAATCTTATGCCTTTTGGAATTGTGGGAGCTAAAAATCCTCTACCAATTTCTTACAAAATGAAAGTGGCTTCTGCCCAAGTTAAAAGCTGCGTTTTGCTTGCTGGTCTTTCAATAAATGGCACAACTACAGTTATTGAGCTAGAAAGATGTCGTGATCACACAGAAATTATGATGCACAATTTAGGACTTAAAGTTTCTACAGAAAAATTTGAATCAGAAAAAGGTATCGGCACCAAAATTTCTTTTAATGGTTTGCAAGAATTTTCTGCCAAAGAATTTAATGTTCCTGGAGATATTTCATCTGCCGCTTTTTTAATTGTGGCGGGGCTTTTGGTAAAAAATTCTAGAATCAAAATTAATAATGTGGGCGTTAATCCTTTGCGCGATGGCATTGTTACAACTTTGATTGAGATGGGTGGAAAAATTGAACTTAGCAATAAACGCTTAATTGGTGGCGAAGAAGTGGCTGATATTATTGTGGAATCTAGCGACTTGAAAGGCGTTGAAGTTCCAGCTGAAAGAGCGCCTATAATGATTGATGAATATCCAATTTTGGCAGTTGCTGCGGCAAATGCGTCTGGCATCACTAAAATGAATGGCTTGGCCGAATTAAAAGTTAAAGAAAGTAATCGTCTTTTGATGATTGCTCAGAACCTTGAAAAATGCGGCGTTGCTTTAACCATGGGCGATGACTTTTTAGAAGTGAAAGGTGGAATTTCTCAGCCGAAGGATTTGATAAAAATTACCACTTCTATGGATCACAGAATTGCCATGTCTTTCTTGGTGATGGGATTGATGATGGAAAATGGTATTGAGGTTGATGATTCTTCGATGATTGACACTAGCTTTCCAACTTTCGAAAAAATCTTTGCAGATTTTGGTTGTGCATTTGAGAAGTAGATAGAAGTTGCTGGTTGCGCAGTGGAATCCTCCTTCTCAATTACTGGTGCGATTGATCCATCTCCTTTTTCAAAGGAGGCTTGAAACTACCTTCTCCACATTCACCCTTAAATCTGGAACTGCGGTACATTCGAAATCTCTGCCTATATTCAAACCGCCAAGTAAGTGGATTTTTGGATTCAAGGATCTAGCCATCATAATGTCAGAGGCCAGCAAGCCAGAATTGATCATCTGATTCAATAAATCATATTTCTTTGCATTAAATTCAAAGCCTAAGCAATTCACTAAATAATCAGCTGCAAATTGGTCAAACTTAGTTTGTACAGAAAACTTACAATCTAAATTTTTTACTTCTTTTACGCCGCCTTTTTTAATTTCGATTTGGCCTGATGAAATCATTTGCTCAATAGTTTCGATGGAAGAAATTGGTGCGCGATGGCGAAAAATATTCCAATAGCAAAATAAGCGCAGAAATAATTTTTTGTTTTTTTCATCTAAATTATTCCACAAAGTAGTTGTAATTGGGCGAATAGAATCAATGACATGGCGAATATCAAATTCAGGATTTTGTCTTAAAAAATGGCGAATTTTTAAACATAAAAACAACACACCTTTTTTAGAATCTTCAGCTCTGATAAAATTTGGATTTTGTTGAGGATAGGCAAAATGTTTCTTCGGAAAATTACCACGACGCGAAATTACAAAGATTTTTCCAGCAAAATTCTTTTTCTTCAGACCAACAATCACATCAACAGCAGTAAGGCCAGAACCGATTAAACAGATTGATTCGTTAGTGAAGTTCTTTTGATGAAATTCTGCCACATCTTTATTCCATAAATTTCTAACAAAATTTGTAGATTCAATTTTTAAGGGTAATTGAGATTGTCTGAAGCTGGTTGCTAAAACTACATCATGGGCACTAAATTCTTTTCCTTGAGAAGTGATTAAAAGCTTATCTGCACTAGCATTTACCTCAGTTGCTTCGCCATTTATCACTTCAAATTCTAAGCCTTTTTCTTTAGCGCTCTTAAAAGAATTTTCAGTAATTTGATCAAGATATTTACCATAAATTTCGCGAGGCGCAAAACCGCTTTCACCAACAAGATTCCAAATTTCAGGATGGTTTTTTTTCAAGAAGTCGCAGAAATCTTTATCTTGGCCGCAAAAGGCACTCATTTTTGCAGCTGGAACATTTAGAATGTAGTGAGGCGAATAAGCAGAAAAAGCGGCGCTGGGAAAATTATCTTTTGCCGCGTCAAAGATGATAATTTTATTTTCTTGAGGGGAATATTTTTTTACCAGATTGGCGAATGTAACTTTACCACAAAAGCCAAAACCGATGATTGCGGTTATTTTCACTTCTACTCTGCCGCCTCTGATTCTTCCTGAACCTTCTCTCTTCTAGCCATCAAAAGCTGAACTCTTTTTTGCATTACTTCATTAATTTTTTTTACATGCCAACTAGTTGTAGTGGTAAATAAAAATGGACAAAGAGTATGACAAAGCAAAATTATTGCCGCCATCAGAAGCCACATTGCAGTGGTGAAGGCAAAAAGAAAATGCTCGAAATAATTCTCTCCAGTTTCAGCTAAGTGGCGGTTAAAAAAATTAACTTTTTTCATGAATTCTAGAAATTGAATATTGATAAATTTATTGTGAGCGAGGTTTATGGAAGTTTTTTTTAAACAACAAGAATTTTAAGGCCTTTGAAGCAATCTAGCCAACAACTCTCTCCACCTCGACAATTTTTTTAGAAATTCTTAAGGTCGATAAAATCTCTTCTAAGTGATCAACATTTTTCACTTCGACATCAATCATCAATTCAAAATAATCGGCCGAGCGATTAGAAATTTTGATATTATTGATATTCACTTTTTTCTTAGCGATGATGCTACTTACATCAGCAAGACTTCCAGACTTATTTTCGGTGACAACTCTTACGCGACTGAAATAAGTTTCAGAGCCAATTTCTTCGTCCCCTTTCCAGCAAACATCTAGAATTCCTTGTGGTCGAAGCGCAAAATTTTTCAGATTGTGACAATTTTGATTATGTATTGTCACACCAGTTCCAGTGTTAATCACACCAACAATAGGATCTCCTGGAATTGGCACACAGCAACCACCATACCGCATCGCCATGCCAGAAACCAAACCTTCGATTGGAATTGCATGGCTAGATTTTTTCTTTTTTTCTTGCGGATTTGTTGATTTATTGGCGGCAACTTCTTCTTTAAAATCAGGATAAACTGCCTTCACAACATCATAGCGCGAGATAACGCCTTCTGCCACTTTTACATATAAATCGGCAACGGTTTTTTTGCCTAAAGCATTAAAACTTGGCAAAGCTTTCTCTAATAATTTTTCAGTTATTTCCAAACCTTTTGAAACGAAAAATTTATGTAAAATCGCACGGCCCAAAGCATTATATTCAGAAAATTTTTCATTTCTGATGAAAGATTTAATGGCATATTTGGCCTTAGAAGTGACTACAAATTGCAACCAATTTGGTGAAGGTTTGGCAGTTTTAGAAGTGCTAACTTCAACTTGATCACCATTTTCAAGCTTCTGACGCAAAGGCGAAATGATGCCGTTAACCTTGGCTGAAATGCAGCTATTACCAATTTCAGAATGCACGGCGTAAGCGAAATCAATAACCGTAGCGCCAATTGGTAAATTAAAAATATCACCATTGGGCGTGAAGCAAAAAACTTCGTCTTTGTGCATTTGAAATTTATGCTGTTTTAAAACTTCACTGGCAACTTCAGAGGTTTCAAAAAGCACGATTAGATCTCGAATCCAGCGATATTGCTGGCTTTCAAGATGAGCTTGTTGACGAACTTTTGGATCTTTTTCTTTGTAACACCAATGAGCCGCAACGCCAAAATCCGCCACTTCATGCATTCTGTTATCACGAATTTGGATTTCGATTTTTTTATTAAATGGCCCGAGAATTGCTAAATGCAGAGATTTATAACCATTTTCTTTTGGCGTACTGATATAATCTTTGAAAGTTCCGGGAATCATATTGTAGCTAGAATTGATGATTCCTAGCACGCGATAACATTCGCTTAGATCTTTCACTACAATACGAAAGGCCATGATGTCGTAAAGATGATGAAAACCTACGCTGGTTTTTTTCATCTTCATCCAAATTGAATAAGGCTTTTTTTCTCTGCCTGAAATTTCAAATTGCACTTTCTCATCATTTAATTTTTCGCTTAAATCGCTGACAATTTTTTCAACTAAATCTTTCTTCTTTTCTTTTAATTCATTAAGGCGATCGACAATGTAATTTCTGCTTTCCGGGTCTAAAATGGCGAAAGATAATTCTTGTAATTCGTCTTTAATTTTATTTAAACCAATGCGCGCAGCCAAGGGCGCATAAATATCAAGGCTTTCTCTGGCTTTTTTAATTCTTTTTTCTTTGGAGGGCACATAGGCCAAAGTTCGCATATTGTGCAAACGATCAGCCAATTTGATGAGAAGCACACGAATATCTTCCGACATTGCCAAAGCAAGTTTGCGGAAATTTTCGGCTACTCTTTCATTTGAAGGGATTGATTCGATTTTTCCAAGCTTGGTTACTGCATCCACCAGCTTGGCAATTTCTTCGCCAAAATCTTTTTCAATATCATCTAAATTCACATCAGTATCTTCTACAACATCATGCAAAAGAGCGGTGATGATAGAATCTTGATCAAGTTTTAAATCGATTAGAATTTCGGCAACTGCCAAAGGATGAGCGAAATATGGATCGCCAGAATGTCTTTTTTGATTACCGTGAGAAGTTTTGGAAACAATATAAGCCTTTTGTATCAAGGCTTCATCTAGATTGGGGTGATATGCTCTTATTTTAGCAATTAACTCGGAAGAAGAGATCATGAGTTGTAAGGAATAATCCAAAACTTGTTTAAGATTTGGATAAGTTGGAGGCTGATAAAACCAGCCTCCGCATTAGAAATTAATCGTCAATTTGAATATTTTCATCTACGAAAGTAGTGTCTTTCAAAGCGATACTTTGAGTTTGAATTTCTTCTTCAACCGCTTCAGCAACTGCACTATTGCCAATTTGAGAAGTGTCAGCAGAACCACGGTTTTTGATGCCGCGAATGATATTATTTTTTACAACTTCAACATCAACCAAACCATCAGCAATTTCTCTAAGTGAGATAACAGCAGGTTTTTCTTTTCTATCAAGCTGCGTAGAAGCGCCTGACAAAATGCTTTTAGCGCGGTTACTTGCAACTAAGCAAAGCTCAAAACGATTACCGACAACCGTAACGCAATCTTCAACTGTAATTCTTGCCATTGTGAAATTTGGGATTTAGTTTTTAACAAAGATGTAGAAAAGGAGTCGCACAACTTACAAACATCAATTCGCATAATCAACAAAATTCTCTGCAATAAAACATGTCCAAAATTACAATTCACACTTCTGAAGATTTCGAGAAAATGCGCGCTGCTGGCCGCTTGGCTGCTGAAATTTTGGACTTTATTACCGATCATGTGAAAGCAGGAATAACTACGAATCAACTTAACGATCTTTGCTATGACAAGATTGTTGCAAGCAATGCCATCCCTGCTCCACTTAATTATCGAGGTTTTCCTAAATCAATTTGCACTTCCTTAAATGAAGTTGTTTGCCATGGAATTCCTGATGAAAAACCGCTGAAAGATCAAGATATTTTAAACATCGATGTAACTGTAATTTTAGATGGCTGGCATGGCGATTCTAGCCGCATGTATTATGTTGGTGATCCGATTGTGAAAGCTAAAAGACTTTGCCAAGTTACTTACGAATCTATGATGCTGGGGATTGAACAAGTAAAACCCGGAAACACTTTAGGTGATGTGGCCAATGCCATTCAAACTCACGCCGAAAAACATGGATTTTCTGTTGTAAGAGATTTTTGCGGACATGGAATTGGCCGAATTTTTCACACCGAACCAAGCGTGGTGCATTATGGCAAAAAAAATACTGGCGTGATTTTAGAAGAAGGAATGTTTTTTACCATCGAGCCGATGATTAATGAAGGCAATTACAAAACGAAATTTTATCAGGCCAAAAAAGATGCGCCGGATCAAAATGCTGAAAAATTAAAACAAGAATGGGTGGCAACAACAACAGATTTTACATCTGGCCGCAAGTCTTTATCAGCGCAGTTTGAACACACAGTTGGCGTGACAAAAGATGGCGTAGAAATTTTTACTGCCTCGCCAAAAGGTTTTGATTTACCGCCTTATAAATAAATCATAGATCCTGTCATCTCGAACGAAGTGAGAGATCTCAAGAGTTTCGCTACCAAGACTCCTGAGATCTCTCACTTCGTTCGAGATGACAGTATTGAAATAGTTAATATTTTTCTGGTGCAAATTTTTGCACTGGTCTGGCATTTGACTTACCTTTCAAACCCAGATTTATAATTTTATTAATCTGATCTTTCGACATTTCAATTGGCGTTTTCATAACAAACCATTTCACACCTTCTTTACATGGCGGCGTAGTTGTAGAGCCATCATAGAAGAAAAATTTATCCTGCTTGTTAACGATTTTTGCTAAATTAATTTTAGCCACAGCACCTTTTTTATTATTATCCAAAAGGTCGATCATCTTGTTAAATTCAGCATTTTCTTTTCCAACTTTTACAAAAATTGCTAAAGCCAAACTTTGTTCATTTTCGCTTTTATGAAAGATGTGCATTTCAAGAATTTGCTGCTCACCCTCTACTAAATGCTCGCTTGGATGATGAAAATAAATTTTTTGTAGGAAATAATCTCTTTTACGAAAAGTGACAAAATCTTTGCTGAAAAATGAGAATTTAACATTTTGCGATTGCTGCTCTTTTTCAACTTCTGAAGGATGATATGAAAATTTTAACTCATAATCTTTGCCATTTTCTATGGCCGGAAAAGTGATGTCGATTGGTGATTGATTGTAACCGATTTTGCAGAATTTATAATCTTCTTTTAAGTCGCCCCAATGCTCTGGACCAGTGGATCCGTGATAGCTCCAGTCGCGGAAGCAGGAGGAAAGAATGAAGATTAGAGATATTGCAAGAAATTTTTTCATAAGTTTATTAATTTTAAAATTATTCTTAACCGGTGGCCCGCGCGGAGTCGAAACCACCTGAAGGTTCCTGCCGCCGATTTACTACAAGGCAGGAACCTTCCGTTGGTTTCGAATCCGCGCGGGCCGACGGTTTCTTTTAACTTCTACAATCCTTTACTCCAAATTTCCAAATCCTCAAGCGCCCTTTTCGAATAAGCCAACTTCCTCTCATCCTTCTTAACCCCTGCTCCTAAAGGCTCAAACAATCCAAAATTGGTATTCATTGGCTGAAAAAGTTGCTTCTCAGAATCAGATTTATGCCCAAGCGTAATATGATTTAAGAGCGCACCAATTGAAGTGGTAGCTTTAGGCCCAGGCCCGACCAATTCTTTCCCCGAAATTTCAAAGGCCGCAAAAATACCCGCCAAAAGACCCATTGCTGAAGATTCAACATAACCTTCAACTCCAGTAATTTGGCCAGCGAAACGAATATTTGGCGCAGATTTTAAACGCAAAGATTCATCTAATAATTTCGGACTATTTAAAAAAGTGTTTCTGTGAATGCCGCCGAAACGCGCGAATTCTGCATTTTCAAGTCCCGGAATTTTTTTGAAAATTCGGGCTTGTTCTCCATATTTTAATTTGGTTTGAAAACCGACAATATTGTAAAGCGTATCAAGCTTATTATCTTGGCGCAATTGCACCACAGCATAAGGTTTGCCAGCGCGGTTTTTAGAAAAATCCTTCTCGCCATTCTCATTTGGAATGTGCGGATTGGTTAATCCAACTGGCTTCATCGGCCCAAATCTTAGAGTTTCGGGCCCTCGATCAGCCATCACTTCAATTGGCAAACAGCCGTCGAAATAAGGTGTGGATTTCTCCCATTCTTTAAAATCGGTTTTTTCGCCAGTCACCAAATCATTCACAAATTCTTCATATTGAGCTTTGTTCATCGGACAATTTACATAATCTTTTCCATCACCTTCTGGCCCAACTTTATCATAGCGCGACTGCATCCAAGCCACATTAAAATTGATAGATTCTTTAAAAACTATCGGTGCAATGGCGTCAAAAAAAGCCAAACTTTCTTGGTTGGTATGTTTGATTATTGATTGGCTTAAAGCATCAGAAGTTAGAGGACCAGTAGCGATAATCCACATCTGGCCATCATTTGCAGGAATCTCAGAAATTTCTTTTCGCGAAATTTTCACCTTCCCAGTTTTTTCCAGCTCGCCTTCAATAAATTTTGAAAATCCTTCGCGGTCCACTGCCAAAGCAGATCCTGCTGGAAGTTTATTATTGTCAGCCGCGCGCATCACCAAAGAATCCAGCCTGCGCATTTCTTCATGAAGCAGCCCAATTGCAGTTGTCACATCGTCACTGCGAAATGAATTAGAACAAACCAACTCTGCCAAATTTGAAGTTTGATGGGCAAAAGTTTTCTTGTCGCCCACCCTCATCTCAAAAATCTCCACTTCAAATCCGCGCTTAGCTAATTGCCAAGACGCTTCCGATCCAGCAAGCCCGCCACCGATTATGTTTATTTTTGTCATTTTATTATTTTAAATCGAATTGATTGAATAGCTGATAAAAAAAGCATACATCACAACTTAAATTTTAAACATAAAAAAACCGACGATTCCTTTTGGAAGCGTCGGTTTTTTATAAAGCATTTCAAAGAATTACTCCCCTTTCACTACTGTACAAATTTTTTCATAAAATAATCCGTATTTAACTTCTTTTTCAATCGTAACTATTTCTTTAATATCGCCATTTTTTCTTGCCGTTTCTACACTGATGTCACCACTGGTGTAAAGCAAACCAAATGGGAAAAAATATGAATAACAAGCTCTGCCTTCCTTCGAAGGATTTTTCTCAACTTTAAGTGGCAGTCTTTCATATTGAGATGAAGTTTCTTTAAATGTGTGACATCCCGACAAAAGCGTTAAAGAAGCTGCTGCAATGGCAATTAGTTTTAATTTCATAAATTATTTTAAGTGAGTTAATTATAAGGTTTGAACTTCAGTGATTGATAAAGGAACTTAGCGAAAAAAAATTTAACAAGGCAACTAGATTTTAAAAATCCAAAGGCCAACGCGCTTTGGGTTTGAAATCTAGACTATCAGTCATTCCGAGTTTTAATCTTTCAATACCAGTCCAAGCGATCATCGCGGCGTTGTCGGTGCAGAGTTTTATTGGGGGCGTGATGGTGGTGAGGTTTTTGGTTTCAGCCCAAGATTTTAGTTTGGAGAAGATGTGGCGGTTGGCGGCAACACCTCCAGCGATTACTAAGGTTTCTAGCTTCTCTGCCTTTTGATGATTTAGATGCTCAGAATTCATCACATTTTCCAAACGATTCAAAATAATGTCAGCGGCGGTTTTTTGGAAAGATGCGGCGATGTTGGCTTTGTCTTGATTAGAAAGTTTGGCGGCAGAAGTTGTGTGAGAAAATTCTTGGCCTGTAAGTTTTTCGATTTGTCTTCTAACGGCGGTTTTTAGGCCAGAGAAAGAGAAGTCAAAAGGATGATCTTTGTTTTTAGTTCCATCAATTAAGGGTCTGGGAAATTTAAAGAAATTTTCATCACCTTCTAAAGCAAGTTTTTCAATAGCTGGGCCTCCAGGATAAGGAAGACCAAGCATTTGCGCCACTTTATCAAATGCTTCACCCAAAGCATCATCCATAGTTTCGCCAATTTTTTTGTAACTGCCAATGGCTTTAGCAAGCAAGATTTGGCAATGTCCGCCAGAAACCAGCAGCAATAAATATGGAAATTGAACTTCAGTTGTCAGCCTTACAGTCAAAGCGTGAGCTTCTAAGTGATTCACCGCAATGAAAGGTTTTTTGTAAACTGAAGCCAAAGCTTTAGCCGCCATCACACCAACAATAACGCCGCCAATTAATCCTGGGCCAGCGGTTACGGCGAACGCATCTATTTCTTTTAACGAGAGATTTGCTTGTTCTAAAGCTTGTAAAATTAATTTATCTAAAAGATCGGCGTGGCTGCGTGCGGCAAGCTCTGGCACAACTCCGCCATATTTTTCATGTAGAGCGATTTGAGAATTTATAACATGCGCCAAGATGTTTTTTTGATCGTCAACAATTGCAACGGCGGTTTCATCGCAAGAGGTTTCAATTCCGAGGATTTTCATGAATTTATTTTTGTTAATCACACTTTCGTGTCATTCCCGCGAAGGCGGGAATCCAGAAGTGAGTTTATACTACATTTTAAAATCGTACTGGATTCCCGCTTTCGCGGGAATGACATGGAGCGCATTGATGATTTTTTCCACTTCTATTCTGCGTAAACAATCCCAGACCCTTGCGCCAAATCTTTGAAACGCGTGAATTGCGAATCGAAGAATAAACTCACACTTCCAACTGGACCGTTTCTTTGTTTAGCGATAATCACATCGGTCACATGGCTGATTTCTCTCATCTTGTGGCTCCACATTTCAAATTTTTCTTTGTCATTTTCTGCAGGCTTGGCTCTTTCATGGTAATAGCTTTCGCGGTAAATAAAGGCCACCACATCGGCGTCTTGCTCGATTGATCCCGATTCACGAAGGTCGGAAAGTTGCGGTCTTTTATCTTCGCGTTGTTCAACAGCTCGCGATAGCTGCGACAAGGCCATCACAGGGATATTAAATTCTTTGGCAATTGCTTTTAGGCCTTGCGTAATTTCAGAAATTTCCTGCACACGATTTTCATTAGAGCGCGAAGAACTTCCGCGAACTAGCTGTAAATAATCAACCAGCAAAAATGCTAAATTATGTTTTCTAACCAATCTTCTGGTGCGTGTTCTAAGCGCTGCAATTGAAAGGGCTGGAGTGTCATCAATGAAGAATGGCATTTTAGAAATTTCAGCGCTGTCGCGGGCAATTGCTTCCCATTCCATACCGTTAAGCTGACCAGTTCTGAACTGCGTAGCATTGATGCTGGTTTTCATAGAAAGAATTCTCGAAGAAAGCTGATCTGCCGACATTTCCAGTGAGAAAAACCCAACAGCTCTTTTGTCTTTAGCTTCAAGAATATCTTTATTTAAAGCCTCGCAAGCGCTCACCGCAATATTTACTGCCAAAGCAGTTTTACCCATCGAAGGCCTGCCCGCCAAAATAATTAAATCTGATTGCTGCATACCGCCTAAAGTTTTATCTAAATCGACAAATCCTGTAGAAACTCCGCTAATATGGCTGTCGCGAGTTTTGGCGATGTGAGCTTTTTTAAGAGTTTCGGTAAGAGAAACCGAGATATTCATAAAATCATTTTTGCCGCCACCTGTTTCTGTAAGGTGGAAAAGCTTAGTTTCAGCTGCTTCAACTTGTTCTTCAGCGCTGGTTTTTTCTTCCACTTTATAAGCGCGCGAAACAATTTCTTCGCCAATCATCACTAATTCTCTCTTCAAAGATAAGTCGTAAATCAATCTGCCATAATCTGCTATGTCGATAATTGAAGATGCTGCGCCCAAAAGTGTCGAAAGGTAAAGCGCGCCGCCAACTGCTTTAATTGATTGGTCCGATTCGAAAAATTGTTTCAGGGTAATTTGGTTGGCAACAATGTTAACTTTTTCAATATTATGCTGAATTTGCTCATAGATTTTTTGATGAGACGGCTCGTAAAAATGTTCGATTTTTAGAAACTCAGACACGCGATTTAGATATTCATTATTTAAAATGATGGTGCCTAAAACCGCTTGTTCAGCTTCAATGTTAAATAGTTCTTTTCTTATTTCTAAATCGCTCATTTTTTGTTTTTTTTATGATTTGGGAAGTTCATCTTTATCTTAATCTTATCGTACTTTCATCACCCTCATTGTCATTCCCGCGTAGGCGGGAATCCAGTGCGATTTTGCAACTTGTGGGAAACTCACTTTCTAGATTCCCGCCTACGCGGGAATGACAGCGAGTGTTTTATTCCACCGTCACCGACTTCGCTAAATTTCTCGGCTGATCAACATCATTACCTTTAAAAAGTGCTACGAAATAAGATAAAAGTTGTGTTGGAATAACTGGAAAAAGCGCTTCTTGAATCATGCTATCACATTCTGGAATTTCGATTACTCTTTTAGATAATTTTTTAAATTGAGTGATGCCTTTTTTATCAGAAATAAAAATTATTTTGCCGCCTCTAGCATTAACTTCTTGTGCATTTGAAGCAGTTTTTTCGAATAAATTATTGTAAGGCGCAATTACAATTACGGGCATTTTTTTGTCAATCAAAGCAATCGTGCCATGTTTTAATTCTCCTGCCGCAATGCCTTGAGCATTGATGTAAGAAAGTTCGCGAAGTTTTAACGCAGCTTCAAAAGAAGTAATTTGAGAAATGCCGCGACCAATGTAAAGCACATTTCTGGCGCGCACCAAAGAGCGGGCAATTTTTTTGATATTTTTTATCTCTTTTTCTTCCAGCATCAGCGACATTTTAGCACCACTTTCTGCCAATTGGTGAATTAATTTAGCTTTTTGTTCAGCGTTAATTTTGCCTTTAATGAAACCAAGTTCGATGGCAAAAAGTGATAAAACTGCAACTTGCGCAGTGTAAGCTTTAGTTGAAGCCACACCAATTTCAGGCCCAGCTATAGTTCTGATCACAGCGTCAGAAAGTTGCGCCATGCTGCTATGAGCAACATTTACAATTGAGAGAATTTTTTGATCTTTTTCTTTAGCATATTTTAGCGCGGCGATAGTGTCTGCAGTTTCTCCTGATTGCGAAATGAAGACCATTAAATTGTCACTACGGAATGGATGCGAGCGGTAACGAAATTCAGAAGCAATATCAACTTCCACTTCAATGCCGGCCAAATCTTCGATTAAATATTTTGCGCATGATGCCGCATAATAAGAAGTTCCGCAGGCAACAATAGTAATTTTATTGATCTTTTTTAGATCGAAAGAAAAATTTGGTAAATGTGTAGAATTATCGCTTAAATTAACATAAGCCTGTATTGTTTCTTCCAAAACTCTTGGCTGTTCATAAATTTCCTTCAGCATAAAATGTGCAAAACCATCTTTGGAAATTTTATTATTTTTGCCTTCCATTTTTTTCGCTTTTCTTTTTACAGCATTGCCTTTGGAGTCAAAAATTTCGTAAGTTTTAGAAGTAATCAAACCAAATTCTCCATCTTCCAAAGCAATCATTTTATCGCCGTGGCTGTTTACTGCGTAATAATCAGAAGCTACATAATTTTCATTTTCTCCAATCACTAAAATTAAGGGAGAACCTTTTTTAGCAAAGGCAATTACATCTTCTTTGCCTTTAAAAATAACGGCTAAAGCGTAAGTTCCATGAATTTCGGCAGCGGCCAAAGTTAAAGACTTTTTGATGTCAGCAGTTTGTTTGTAATGATATTCAATCAAATGTGGCACAACTTCGGTGTCAGTTTGGCTTAAAAATTGCACGCCATTTTTTTGTAATTTTTCTTTCAATTCTTGGTAATTTTCAACAATGCCATTGTGAACAACACAAACTTCTCCTGAAGCGTGAGGATGAGAATTTTCTTTGCTTGGTCTGCCGTGAGTTGCCCATCTAGTGTGACCAATAGCGATATTTGATTTTAGAGGGTGTTCTTGCAAAGCCACTTCTAGCTTAGCAATTTTGCCTTCTTCTTTAACTGTCTTAAAAGCATTATTTTCAACCACGGCAATGCCAGCTGAATCATATCCGCGATATTCCAATTTCTTCAAACCATCAAGAACCTTTGGAACAATATTTTTATTACTTACAACACCAACAATTCCGCACATTTTTTAAGAGAATTTTATTAAGAGTGAATTTAGCTGCAAATTTTTAGCAAACTAACTTGGAGGAAGTGAACAATGGTAAGAAGCGATGCACATAAGTAAATTGTAATTTTTTGAAATCTTTAAAAGACTTTTCAAAAAACTTCACTGAATAACAGAAATTTCTAACATTTTAATTCTGCTGAATTTGAGTGTTTTGAAAAAAATCAGATGGTTAAAATTATTTAAGAATATCAAAAAAAATAAGTTACCAAAAAAATTGATCTGAGGTTTTAGCTGACTTTTTTAAAAACTCCAAATATAAGATTTCTCAAGATTCATTTTTCAAAAACACAGCCTCTTACATTAGAGGATTTTCCCAAAAATGCCAAAACACAGCACTTTCAAAACTATACAAGAACAATTTTCTATTTTTGTCGCTATAAGAAATATGGGGCTTGCTGCGTCTTGCGGCATTTTTGATATTTTAAAAATCTCTTTATTGTTAAGTCTTTTTTCGTTGGAAGTTTTTGGCGCTACAAATTCTGTGGAACAAGAAAAAAATTTTCCTAAAATTTTAGTCAAAAAAATTGAATTTTCGCCAAAAAATAATTTGGAAATTTCAGTTTCTGACAAAGCCAATTTTAAAATTTTTACTTTAGCCGATCCAGATCGTTTGGTGATCGACATTGAAAATGCCTCTTTTGAAAAAGAAGATTATAAACCAACTTTACCTTATTTTATCTCGTCATTTAGAAGTCGAATTGATCAAAAAAATTCTTTGAGAATTGTTTTTGATGCCAATCAAAAAATGAATATTGAGAAAACAAGTTTTCACAAAATTAAGAATAATGAAGCGAGAAAAATTACTGCGCAATTTTCTATTTTAAAGGCAGAAAGTGAACAAGTTGTAAGACCAAAAGCGCAAGATTCTATTAAAGAAACTCCTGTGGTTAGTAAAGAAACAGTAACAAAAACTCCTGCAACCACTGGTGATGTTGAACCATTAAAATATGTAATTACTAAAGATGCTTCTGGCCTTGATAAAAATCTTGGAACAAAAGCTATCAAATTACCAAAAAGAGTTATTGTGATTGATGCTGGACATGGTGGAAAAGATCCTGGAACTATTGGCGATTATGCCCGAACTAAGGAAAAAAATATTACTTTATCTTATTCCAAAGAGCTGAAAAAAAAATTGGATAATGATGGTTTATATAAGGTTTTTCTAACTCGCGATCAGGATTTTTTTATTCCACTGCGCAAAAGAGTTGAGAAAGCGCGCAATTTAAAGGCCGATTTATTTATTTCTATCCATGCCAATTCAATTGCCGATAGTTCTACTTCGGGATTTTCAATTTATACTTTGTCTGAAAAATCTTCAGATAAACAGGCCGAATTATTAGCCCAAAAAGAAAATAGAGCCGATATAATTGCTGGCGCAAATTTCGCTGGAGCTAGTCCAGATGTGATGAAAACCTTGATTGATTTATCACAAAGAGAAAGCAAAAACAGCTCTTCAAAATTTGCTAATATTACAATTAGATCGATTAAAAATTCTGAAATTCAAACTTTACAAAATACTCATAGATTTGCTGGATTTGCGGTTTTAACCGCGCCAGATATGGCTTCGGTTTTGATTGAACTTGGGTATTTATCGAATAAAGAGGAAGAAGAAGATTTGAATAGTCTTACTTATAAGAGAAAATTAGTTGCGAGTATTGCAGGTGCGATTGATGAATATTTTGCTAAGATGAAGAATTAAGAGAAGCCCTCTTTGACAATTGCTTTAGCAATTTTCAAAGGAGGCTTTAAAAAAAGATTCGATTGACTTGCGGCAGCGCTAAATTTAATAATTCCTTCTTCAAATCAACTCTTCCACCTGCCATTTTTGCATCAAAATAAAATATGAAAAGAACCTTAAGTACCTTATTTGCAGCGCTAATTCTTTTAGCTTTAATTTCGACTGCTTTTGGATTTTTTATTTTTAAGAAATATAGCGAAAATCTGCCTGATTATGAGCAGTTAAAAGATTATAGCCCTATTGTAACAACTAGACTTTACGCAGCTGATGGCTCTTTGGTGAATGAATTTTCTAAGGAAAAAAGAGTTTTTGTTCCAATCACTGCAATTCCGAAACACTTAATAAATGCTTTCTTAGCAGCGGAAGACGCCAATTTCTATAAACATTCTGGCATCGATCCTTTCGCAATTTTCCGCACTTCTATTCAAAATGTTTTGTCACTAATGAAAGGTGAACAAGTAGTTGGCGGGGCTTCTACAATAACACAACAGGTGGTTAAAAACTTCCTATTAACCAATGAAAGAACTCTGCAAAGAAAAGTTAAAGAAGCGATTTTAGCTTTCAGAATGAGTAAATCTTTCACTAAAGATCAAATTTTAGAACTTTATTTGAACCAGATTTATCTAGGATCGGGCTCTTACGGCGTGGCGGTTGCGGCAGAAGCTTATTTCGATAAACCAATTGATGAATTAACCATTGAAGAGGATGCGCTTTTAGCAACTTTGCCTAAAGCTCCTTCAACTTTGGATCCTAGAAAAAACATGGAAAAATCTAAAATCAGAAGAGATTGGGTAATTGGTCGTATGGTAATTGAAGGTTTTATTACCAAGGAAGAAGGTGATGCAGCGATGGAAAAACCAATTGTTCTTAAACAAAAAGTTGTGGGCAATATTAATAAAGCTGAATTCTTTTCTGATAGTGTGAAAAAAGAATTAACAACTCTTTATGGCTCAGATAATGTGTTTGAAGAAGGAATTGTGGTGAGAACGACACTTGATACTAATTTACAAAAAATTGCTTCCAAGGCCTTAGAAGACGGAATTGAGCAATATGATTTAAAACATGGTTATCGTGGCCCAATAAAAAAAATTGATCCAACTGGAAAATGGCAAGAAGAGCTTACTAAACTTGATGTTAAAAAAACCTACAAAGACTCTTGGATGAAGGCTGTAGTAATTTCTTTATCAAAAGATTCTGCTACAATTGGTGTGGAAAATGGCGAGATTAGCTTGGTTGAATTGGCCACATCAAAATGGGCTAAGAAATATATCAGCATTGATCGCACTGCTGGTCCTGTAAAAAAAATAACCGATATATTTACAGTTGGCGATGTGATTTTGGTTGAGAAAGCACCTAAAGGCGAATCTTACTTACTGCGTCAAATTCCTGAAGTTAACGGCGCTTTTGTGGCGATTGATCCTCACACTGGCAGAGTTTTGGCAATGATGGGTGGATATGTTGATGCACCAAATCAATTTAACCGTGCCATTCAAGCTATGCGACAACCTGGTTCAACTTTAAAAACTTTTGGTTATATTGCAGCTCTTGAAAATGGCATGACGCCAGCAACTGTAATTATGGATGAAGAAATTACTCTGAACCAAGGCTCAGGACTTCCTCCTTACAAACCTTCAAACTATTCTGGCCAATTTTACGGCCCAACTACTTTAAGAACTGGCTTAGAAACATCGCGAAATGTTACTACTGTAAGAATGGCTGACCAAATTGGTTTGGATAAAGTTGTGGATGTGGTGAAAAGATTTGGGGTGAATGATAATCCGCAAAAAATCTATTCATTAATTCTAGGTTCCACCGAAACCAGCTTAATGCGAGTGGTTACTGCTTACGCCATGATGGTGAATGGTGGAAATAAAATTACGCCATCGATGATTGAGAAAATTCAAGATCGAAATGGCAAAACTATTTATCGCCGCGATAACCGTGTTTGCAAAGGTTGCGTTATTAAAATTGCAACCAACAGCAATGATGTACTAATGCCATATTTATCTGAAAATAGAGAACAAGTGACCGATTCAGCAACCGCTTATCAAATCACTTCAATGCTGCAAGGCGTTGTTGATAGAGGAACTGCTGGTCGTGCTAAAGCGATTGGCAGAATTGTGGCTGGTAAAACTGGTACAACTAACAGCTCTTATGACTCTTGGTTTGTAGGATTTTCACCAGATTTGGTTGTGGGTGTTTATGTTGGTTTTGATATGCCAAAAAGCTTGGGTTCTGATGAAACAGGTGCTTCAGTGGCTTTACCAATCTTTATCGATTTTATGAAACAAGCTTTGAAAGACACACCTTCAATGCCTTTCCGCGTGCCTAGCTCGGTGAAATTTGTAAAAATTGATCGCAATACTGGAAAATTCCCAACTGACGAAACTCCAAAAGATAGAGTGTTTTTTGAGGCTTTGAAGCTTACTGATTCTATTGATAGCACTGATTCGGAAGAAGAAGGTAGCGAGGATGAATTTCAAGATAAATCTTCGGTTACTGATCAGGATCCAGTGGGGATTTATTAGATTTAAATTTTAGCGCATAAAAATCACAAAAACCGTCGGCTGACGCGGAGTCGAAACCAACCGAAGGTTCTTGCTGTGAAGCAACTCCGCGGCAGGAATCTTCCGCTGGTTTCGACTCTGCTAAACCGTCGGTTACGCTGGGGCCGACGGTTTTTGACAAAGTAACATATTTCACATAAATGTCCGAGTTCATCTCATTCTTCGCTTTAATTTCCATCATCATAATATCAGCAAGATATTTCGCTGCGCAAAATTCTTACGAAAAAATTCTCGGATTTTACTTCACTTTTACCAATGTCATCATCTTGATTTTGGTTAATTCTATCGCCAATTTTGAAGCGATTCTCGATATTATAATTGTGTTATTTTTGCTGAAATTAGTCGCAGTTTTATTTCTACTTTTTAATCGCAAAAAAATTTAAATCCTTTCTAACTCCCATGATTTATTTTGCTTGGACCATCGGCGTTATATCATCTCTGCTCTTGCTTCTATCGGCTTTAGCATTTTTAAAAGCCCGCGATGTTTTTACTATGACTCATGTGGTGATGGTGGCTAATTGCTACATCATTCCGCTTTTGCTTTTGGCGGTTGAGATTGAAAAATTTTCTCTACTTTCTTTTGCCAAGGTTTTTGGGCTGATTATTTTAAATCTGGTGGTGGCCAATTTGCTGTGCCATACAATTTTAAGAAGAGCGGTGATTAATAATATTTTGCCTGATGCAGATATTCGGGATTGTTAGATAGCCTCGGTCTAAAGCCCCTCCTTGAAAAGGAGGGGAGAGATTTAAGATTTCCTCCTTGATAATTGCTTTAGCAATTACAACTCACTCAAACAAAAAAAATATTTTGTGAGTAAAAGGAGGGGAGAGATTTAAGATTTCCTCCTTTTAAGAAATCCTCAATCTAAGCCCCTCCTTTTTAAGGATTACTCAGTCTAAGCCCCTCCTTTTTAAGGAGGGGTTGGGGTGGTTATTCTCACGGTAAAAATTCTAGATAGTTTCCAAACTTTCTCCGTAAATATTTTAATCCGAGTTCGCGAATAACCACCCCCCAGCCCCTCCTTGAAAAGGAGGGGAGAGATTTAAGATTTCCTCCTTGATAATTACTTTAGCAATTACAACTCACTCAAACAAAAAAAATATTTTGTGAGTAAAAGGAGGGGAGAGATTTAAGATTTCCTCCTTTTAAGAAATCCTCAATCTAAGCCCCTCCTTTTTAAGG
>Ga0114975_10001083_pt1 | contig 19811 bp, 17 predicted proteins | sample S_130626_EF_Meta_FD_87031 | JGI IMG/M metagenome (GOLD analysis project Ga0114975, IMG submission 87031) | Freshwater microbial communities from Lake Simoncouche, Canada to study carbon cycling - S_130626_EF_MetaG | ecosystem: Environmental > Aquatic > Freshwater > Lake | place: Lake...
ACTAATTGACCCGTTTTGAAATAATTGGCCAATGTATTTACGAATTCGTGTTTATCTTCTTCAAATCCCCAAATAGTAACTGAGGAAATATTTGTTTCAACTGCACAATGATTACATGCATTTAGAATTTGATACGTATTTTGATTAGCACCCTCCAACTTATAACAATTGGCTAGTTTGGTGATCCCATCCTGTTTTATATTCAAACAGAATAATTGATCAAATAAAAATATCGAAACGCTTTTATCTGTCCCTTGTTTCATGGCAAACTCCATATAATGATGCCACACACCATTTGTAAATAACTTTGACAATGAAACAATTAATTGATCTGGAATACTATAGGCTAGTATTAAGTCATTAGCAATTGAATTAAAATAAACCTCGTCGGTATTGTTAATTCCATGTACTAGATTTAATTCCTGCTGATAATAAATAGCATCTTGTTTTATAACATTTTTAGTGATAATAAATCTCGAATTGTTCCAAACAAAAAATACATTTGAAAATGGTATGTTAATCAGTTTGGAGTTTTTTTGTGCAAATGATATTAACTGATCCCATCCTATATCTTCCAAGTCATTCATGAAATGTTCTAGCGCTACGAATTGACCATTTTCAGCATTCTTAACTGAGAAAAATAGGTTGCTATTATCTATTGTAATATATAAATCATTAGATTTATTTTCGGTAAAACTTATATTTTTTGAATAAACGCCAACTATCTTTTTTGCCATAACATAAAATCTTATGCAATGATATTAAAAAAGGAGCAGTTCTTTGCTAAAACTAATTGTAGATTTGTAAAATATGAGTGAATCTAGTGTACACCCTTCCCTTCAAGTTAATGTTTCAAGCAAGCAAATATTAGCTATTTCCTTGCCTATTGCAATGGCTATTTTAGTACCCCAAATTAATTTTGTCATCAACAACATTTTCCTAGGGGCTTTAAGTTCTCAAGCCTTGGCAATTGGCGGAATAACCGGTGTATTTTATTTGATATTTGGTGTAATGGGTCAAGGGTTAAACAATGGTTTACAAGCCCTCATTTCTCGTCGAGCTGGCGAAAATAGAATTGATGAAATTGGTATTATATTTTCACAAGGAGTAATCATTTCAATTGTATTATCCATTTTAGGTATTTCCTTTACCTATTTTGTTGTTCCCTCAATTTTCCAATCACTTTTACATGATACAGCTAGAGCTAATTCGGTCATTGAGTTTCTAAAAATTAGAATTTGGGGACTACCCTTTTTGTTTATTTACCAAATGCGTAATGCCTTATTAGTAGGTACAAACCAAAGTAAATTTTTAATTATAGGAACAGCTACTGAAGCTATTGTAAACATATTTTTTGACTACAGTTTGATTTTTGGTCATTTTGGATTCTCTGCCATGGGATTAAATGGTGCTGCATATGCTTCAATCATCGCAGAAATATTGGGGTTATTTGTTATTTACTTAGTAATACATTATCAAAAAATTGGGGCTAGGTTTGAATTATTCAAACACTTTGATTTTAAATGGGATTATATCAAATTAATATTAGTGCAATCTGCCCCTATTATGATGCAGTACATGATTAGTATTATCAGTTGGGAGTTTTTTTATATTTTGATAGAACACCGTGGCGAGCAATCATTAGCCGTGTCTAATGCCATGCGTAATATATTCGGCTTTTTTGGAAGCTTTACTTGGGCATTTGCAGCAACTTCTAATACCATGGTGAGCAATATTATTGGACAGGACATGGAAAATGAAGTAATTCCATTGATCCATAAAATTGTCAAATGGAGTCTTGGCTTTGCTATATTGGTATGTATTTTATTAAATGTTTTTGCTGTGCCATTTTTATCAATTTATGGACAAGGAATAGATTTTATACAGGAAGGAGTACCCGTACTCCGTGTTGTTTCCATAGCATTAATTTTTATGTCAATTGCCACTATCTGGTTAAATGCATTAACGGGTATAGGTTTGTCTAAACTTAATTTAGGGATTGAATTTGTTGCTATAATAATTTACTTGGCTTACGCCTACTTAACGATTGAATATTTTCAATTCCCAATCACCATCGGATGGATGTGTGAGATTATTTATTGGATAACACTTTTGATACCTTCCTATTGGTATATAAATTCAAAAAAATGGTTAGGCAAAAGGATTTAAAGAAGCCGCAAGTGCTAGCGTGTTTTTATTAAAGTAACGGACATATTCCCATTTAACGTATTGATAAATACTTTGGTTTTGGTAATTTCTATTTCTACTTTTTGTGCAATCGGGAACTTTTCGAAAATGCTTGTCGCTATATCTTCTACAATCGTCTCTAATAAAGGCGTGGGTTGTTGCATCCTTTCTTTCACCATACTATACACTTCTACGTAATCAATAGTTTCAACAATTGCATTGATTTTATGAACCGTAGGAATAAACTCAACTTTTAAGTTTACAATAAAGGTATTTCCTAAAATAGTTTCTTCCTTATATAAGCCATGATATCCATACAATTCAATATTATTTAATTGTATGATCATGATATTAGTAGACATATTAATGACCTTTTGCAGTTAAATATCGTTCAGCATCTAAAGCAGCCATACATCCACTACCCGCTGCAGTTACTGCTTGTCGATAATTTTTATCTTGAACATCACCTGCTGCAAAAACACCTTCTATATTTGTTTTTGTTGTTCCAGGTTCCGTTAAAATATAGCCAGTCTCATCCATATTTAAAAAGTCCTTAAAAATATCGCTATTAGGTTTATGACCAATGGCCACAAAAAATGCACTTACCGGAATTTCTTGTAATTCATTGGTTACATTATTTTTAACACGAACAGCCTGTACCGTTTTTTCTCCTAAAATTTCATCGGTTTCTGTATTAAAGTATACTTTAATGTTAGGTGTATTTAACACTCTGTCTTGCATTACTTTACTTGCACGCATTTGTTCCTTACGTACAATCATATGAACTGTTGTACACATTTTAGACAAATAATGAGCCTCTTCAGCTGCAGTATCTCCTGCACCTACAATTGCTACTTCTTTACCTTTAAAAAAGAATCCATCACAAACTGCACATGCACTTACTCCAAAACCATTTAAGCGTTCCTCACTAGGAATACCTAACCACTTAGCACTTGCACCAGTTGAAATTATGACTGCATCCGCTTCAATTATTTTTTCATCATCAATCCATACTTTCTTAACGTCCCCACTAAAGTCAACTTTAGTAGCCAATCCATAACGGATATCAGCACCCATACGTGCCGCTTGTTTTTCAAAATTTACCATCATATCAGGTCCTTGAATACCATCTGGAAAGCCAGGATAGTTTTCAACTTCTGTAGTGATGGTTAATTGACCACCTGGTTGTATACCTTGATATAGTAAAGGTTTCATGTTTGCACGTGCTGCATAAATTGCTGCTGTGTAACCTGCTGGTCCAGATCCTATAATTAAGATGCTTACTTTTTCTGTTTCCATAATATTTTTATTAATCCAATGATTTATAATAATGCATAAAGTTATACCTAAAAAAAAGCCCCGTACAATCTTTCGACCGAAGGGGCTTTATCAATTTATTAATTTTTTAGCCCAAATAAGCTTTTAACGCATTACTATATCTTGCTTTTTGTAAACGTTTAATAGCACGTTCTTTAATTTGTCTAATTCTTTCTTTCGTTAAATCGTATTTAATTCCAATTTGCTCAATAGTTACTCCATTTTCGCCATCTAAACCAAAATAAGCATTCACTATTTCAGCTTCTCTAGGGCTTAAAGATTTTAATACACGACGAATTTCTTCTCTTAATGAATCCTTCATTACATCCTCGTCCGTATCAGCACCACCCTCTAATAAATCGCCCATTGCTACATCTTCTGCCTCATGTACTGGAGCATCTAAAGAAGTATGACGCGTATTAGATTGGAAAATATTATTGATTTCAGTTTCAGACATTTCCAAGATACCAGCTAGCTCCTCAGTTGAAGGCTCACGCTCATGCTCTTGTTCAAATGCCATATAAGCTTTATTAGCCTTATTATATGTACCAATTTTATTTTGAGGTAAACGTACTAAACGTCCTTGTTCAGCTAACGCTTGTAAAATAGATTGACGAATCCACCATACCGCATATGAAATGAATTTGAAACCTTTTGTTTCATCAAAACGCTGAGCTGCTTTAATTAAACCAAGGTTACCTTCGTTAATTAAATCACTCAAGGATAAACCTTGGTGTTGATATTGTTTTGCAACAGATACAACGAAACGTAAATTTGCCTGTACTAATTCATCCAACGCACGTTGGTCACCCATTTTGATTTGTTGCGCCAAGGTGGTTTCCCTTTCTGGGTTAATCATCGAAATTTTAGAAATCTCTTGTAAGTATTTTTCAACCGCTTGAGAGTCTCTGTTGGTGATTTGTGTAGCAATTTTAAGCTGCCTCATGCAATGAATTTATTTAAGTATATAACGACAGAAACACTAAAATAGTATAGTGGTATCAGTCTGCAAAGGTACATTTTTGTAATTAAAATTACAAATATTGATTCTTAAGGACTTAAACCTATTATTGGAGGCAATAAATATCCATTTTGGGGACAAGAAAAGGTCATTTTTAGCATATTTTTTAAGGATAATCCCCCCTCTCCAATTATCTTCGTAGAATGATTGACTACCGATCCGATACCGTCACTAGGCCAACCCCTGGAATGTTAGCTTTTATGCAATCTGCACCTGTAGGGGATGATGTATTTGGCGAGGATCCGAGTATTATTTCATTAGAACGTATCACTGCAGCTAAATTTGGTATGGAAGCTGGTTTATTTTGCCCAAGTGGCACTATGACCAACCAATTAGCCATTAAAACCCATACACAGGCTGGAGACGAGGTGATTTGCGATGAATTATCCCATATTTACCAATATGAAGGGGGTGGAATCGCTTTCAATTCAGGTTGTTCTGTAAAACTGCTTCATGGTGATCGTGGTCGAGTAACAGCAGAGCAGGTCTTAGCAGGAATTAATGCCGAGGATGTACATAAACCCATTACTCGTTTGGTGAGCTTAGAAAATACCAGTAATCGAGGTGGCGGTGCTTGTTATGATTTCAATGAGTTTAAAAATATCAAAAAAGTAACTGAACAACATGGTTTAGCATTGCATTTAGATGGTGCAAGGTTGTTCAATGCCCTAGTTTATAAGCAAGAGGCTGCTATTGAATATGGAAACATATTTGATTCAATTTCAATATGTTTAAGCAAGGGATTGGGCGCTCCAGTTGGAAGTGTTTTAATTGGATCTCATTCTTTTATTACAAAGGCTAGACGATGGAGAAAAGTATTTGGTGGCGGAATGAGACAAGCTGGCTATTTAGCAGCTGCCGGTATTTATGCAATGGATCATCATATTGAACGTTTAGCCGATGACCATAAAAATGCCAAAACATTAAGTGATGTATTGTTAACTAAGGATTTTGTCACTTCTATTTTAGCAGTTGAAACCAATATAGTTATTGCAACAATCGGTGGAAAATATACAGCTGCTCAGTTAGTTGCTACCTTAAAAGAAAAAGGCGTTTTAGCAATCGCCATGACCCCTACTCAAGTAAGATTTGTATTTCATTTAGATATTTCTGAAAATGATTTAGCTCGAACCATTGAAATCTTAAATGAATTATAATAAATAATAATAAAGCGATCATAAATAATAGATAAACATGTTACAAAGAATTAATCCAACGACTACACAGGCCTGGTTTGTATTGAAAAAACATCATGAGGAAGAGATGAGTCGTAAGCATATGAAAGATTTATTTGCTGCTGACCCAAAACGATTTGATAATTATTCAATAGCTACTGACCAAATACTTTTTGACTATTCAAAAAATATTATCACAGAAAAAACAATGCAATTATTATTGCAATTAGCAAATGAATGTTCCTTAAAAGAAGCCATTGAATCACAATTTGCTGGACAAGCTATTAATGAAACTGAAAATAGAGCTGTATTACACACTGCTTTAAGAAATTTTTCGGATGAACCATTATTGCTTGATGGAAATGATATCATGCCTGTAATTAAGCGCGTGTTGAAACAAATGAAAACATTTTGCGATTCGATTCATAGTGGAACGCATAAAGGATATACAGGTAAAAAAATTAAATCAATTGTAAACATCGGAATTGGTGGTAGCGACTTAGGTCCAGTGATGGTAACAGAAGCCTTAAAGCCATATTGGATAGATGGTATACAAGTATATTTTGTAAGTAATGTTGATGGAACACATATTGCTGAAACTTTGAAAAAAGTTAATGCAGAAGAAACTTTATTTTTAGTGGCGTCCAAAACGTTCACTACACAAGAAACCATGACCAATGCGCACACTGCAAGGACTTGGTTTTTACAACATGCAAAAGACGAATCGCATATCGCTACTCACTTTGTTGCTTTAAGTACGAACGAGAAAGCGGTAAATGAATTTGGCATTAGTAGTAAAAATATGTTTGAGTTTTGGGATTGGGTTGGAGGTAGATATTCATTATGGAGTGCCATTGGATTATCTATTGCTTTAACCATTGGATACGAAAATTTCGAGTCCTTATTAAAAGGTGCTCATGAAGCTGATCTTCATTTTAAGAATACATCATTTGATAAAAATATACCTGTAATTATGGCCTTATTAGGCATTTGGTATACTAACTTTTTTGGTGCTCAGAGTGAAGCCATTCTTCCTTATGATCAATACATGCATCGATTTGCTGCATATTTCCAACAAGGCAATATGGAAAGTAACGGAAAATATATTGATCGAAAGGGTACAGCCGTTAATTATGCAACGGGTCCTGTAATTTGGGGTGAACCTGGAACAAATGGTCAACATGCATTTTATCAATTAATTCATCAAGGTACTTTAATGATTCCATGTGATTTTATAGCTCCAGCTCAATCGCATAATACTATTGGTGATCATCATGATAAATTACTTAGCAATTACTTTGCACAAACAGAAGCATTGTTAAATGGTAAAACGCAAAATGAAGTAACAAGTGAATTAAAAGATGCTAAGAAATTATCAGCAAAACAAATTGAATTTTTAACTCCATTCAAAGTATTTGCTGGCAACAAACCAACCAATTCATTTTTAATAAAGAAAGTAACACCTAACTCTTTAGGATTTTTAATTGCTTGTTATGAGCATAAAATATTTACACAAGGTGTAATTTGGAATATTTTTAGTTACGATCAATGGGGCGTTGAGTTAGGAAAACAATTAGCGAATATGATTCTTCCTGAATTGGGTGACAATGAATTAGTAAGTGGTCATGACAGCTCCACAAATGGACTAATTAATCAATACAAGCATTGGAAAAAAGCATAATTGATAAAATATGGAAGATCAAATTGTAATTCGTCCTATCGAACCAGCTGATAATATTGCACTTGCCAAAGTAATTAGGGATACCTTAACTGAATTTGGGGCAAATAAACCAGGCACTGTATACTTTGATCCTACAACTGATGCACTTTTTGAATTATTTAGAACACCTGGCTCAATTTATTTTGTAGCAATTATCAATAATATAATAGTTGGTGGTTGCGGTATTTATCCCACCATGAACCTACCAAATGGAACCTGCGAATTGGTTAAATTATATTTAGACAGTTCAGCAAGAGGAACTGGTTTAGGCAAAAAGTTATTGTTACAATCTATGGAATGGGCTAAGCAAAATGGATACCAACAAGTATACCTTGAGTCCATGCCAGAACTTTCGAAAGCGGTTTCTATTTATGAAAAAGTAGGTTTTATAAGAATTAACCAACCCCTAGGAGATAGTGGTCACTGTGGTTGCGATATTTGGATGACTAAACAGTTATGATAAAATAAATGAACTACAACCATTTATTGGGAATTACCACTTATCTACTTCTTCACCACTCAAATTATCCCCTATACTTGCACTAGAGTCTCTAGCTTCCAAAGGTTTCTTTTCAGTAATAGAAGAAATGTCAATATCCTGTTCAAGTTCAGCAATGGTTGTTGACTGTTCGACTTGATGAGCTAATTCAGCAACATTTTCAACAAGTACTTCAGGATCAATTGGTGCAGGGCTAGTAACATAATTATCCGCAGCAAATGCTTCATCATGATTAAAGGCGTCGAAATCAAAATCAGGCATCAAATCGGTTTTAACAAAATCAACGGCCTCATTTACCGCCTTTAAAAATTTATTAAAATCCTCTTTGTATAAGAAAATTTTATGGCGATCGTATCCACTATTGTCAAATCTTTTTCTACTTTCTGTAATCGTTAAAAAGTAGTCATTACCACGAGTGGCTCTAACATCAAAGAAATATGTTCTTCTCTTACCTGCACGTATTTTTGAACTAAAAACACTTTCAATTCTTTTGTCGTTCTGCTCAAATTGCTCGTTATCCATATTTTGAAAATTTCAATTATAAGTCTAAAATATATAAATAGATTGGATTTTTGAAATTATTTATTTACGAATTTTCTTGTGTTTGTTGAAGACTATAAAGCTCGGCATAAAGCCCCTTTTTGGCTAACAAACTTTCGTGCGTGCCTATTTCTACAATTTTGCCTTCTTCCAGGTATATAATAACATCAAATTGATAAGTAAAAAATATCCGATGTGTTATAAAAATTGCGGTTTTTTGATCAATATAGGTAGCTAAATTTTTCAAAATTGATTGTTCTGTCTTAGTGTCAACAGCACTTAAACAATCATCAAAAATAAATACAGATGGCTCTTTGATAATAGATCTAGCTATCGAAATTCTTTGCTTTTGCCCCCCACTTAATGTAGTGCCTCTTTCCCCTACTGTTGTTTCAAATTGACTTGGTAATTGATTGATTTCATTATAAACATTTGCTGCTTTAGTAGCTTCAATATGCTTTCCATTTTCATTTACCAAATCAGTTAAACCAAATTGTACATTGTTTAAAATGGAATCGCTAAACAAAAAAACGTCCTGCTGAACATACCCAATTGACTTTCTGTAGGCTTGCAATGGCATTGATTTAATATCATGGCCGTCAATTAATATTTTACCTTTTGTTGGGTCATACATTCTAGATATGAGCTGCGCAATAGACGATTTGCCAGAACCTGTTTTTCCAAGAATTAATAATTTCTGACCTGCTTTGATTTCTAAATTAAAATCAGCAACTGCTTTTACCCCTGAATGCGGATAAACTAAATCAACATTTTCAAAAATAATATTTCCTTTTATGTATTGCTTTAATTCATTTTTGCCACTAATAATAGTCGGTTGAATGGCTAAGAATTCGTTTAATCTTTTTTGAGAAGCTGCTGCACGTTGAATCATGCTGGCCGTTAATCCAATTGCACTCACAGGAAAAGTGAGCATATTAATATAAAAAACAAACTCAATGATCGTGCCCACTTTGCTAGGATCATGATACGCTTGTATACCTCCGAGTAAAATAGTTAATAAGGTACTTAACCCAATCATTAAGGACATGGTTGGCGTATAAAAAGCTTCTACACTTGCTAAGCCTACAGCACTTTTTCGATACAGTTCGCTATTTTTCTTGAAAAATCCAAGCATTGCAGACTCTTGAACAAATGATTTTATCACCCTAATTCCTGAATAAGATTCTTGAGCGTTGGTTGTTAAGTTTGAAAGTTGTTCCTGTATTTGTTCGCTTTTTTTATTGATAACCGTATTGACAATATAAATGGTAATAGCCAATACTGGTAATGGCGCTAAAACATATAAACTTAACTTCAAGTCTTTGCTAAACATGTTAAAAAGGCAAAAACCAATAATGGAAATAAGGTTAATTAAATACATAATGGAAGGCCCCGTATACATACGAACCCTACTAACGTCTTCAGACATTCTATTCATTAAATCTCCCGTACTATGCGTTTTATAAAACTCGGTATCTAATTTTTGATAATGTGCATATACTTGATTTTTTTGATCATATTCAATATGCCTACTCATGACTATAATAGTTTGTCTCATGAAAAACATGAATACACCTCTAAAAATGGCTAACACCAAAATGATGATACTACAAAAAGCAATTAAGGATGGAAAACTAAATTGATATTGAGAACTAAATCGAGAAATAATTGAAATGATGGTATCCTGGTGTACCTGTTGAACAGGTTGGCCATTTTGTAATTTTCCTTGAACGATGTTTACTACATAGCCAGTTATTTGAGGAGATAATACAGCTAAATAGTTTGTTGCAATAACAAGTAGTATTCCAGAAAAAAACCGAAATCTATATTTCCAAAAAAATACATTTACTGCAAATAATTCTTTCACTTATTCCATTTTTGTAAAGATACATGGTAGTCAATGAATTAGGACTTTCATTTAACCACAATTATTATATGTTTTTTTTGCATAATTGGGATTCAGTTACTACATTTGCCGCGGAGAGATGGCAGAGCGGTCGAATGCGGCGGTCTTGAAAACCGTTGACTGTTACAGGTCCGGGGGTTCGAATCCCTCTCTCTCCGCAGCATAAAGAAAAAGGGGCAAAAACGCCCCTTTTTTTGTGCCCAAAAGTCACGAAGTGATTGAAATATATCGTTAAACAACAAAATTAAGCTTGCTTCGATTTTGATGTGAGCGATGTATTTTGAGGGCGCAGCCCTTACTTTGGGGAACAAAATATGTGTTTATACTAGGTTTTTCTCATGTTCGTAACCTATTTGGATCAGCGACCAACGGGAGCTAATCCTGGGTTAATAGATTAAAAAAATATAAAGGAACAGCGACCAGCGGGAGCTAATCCATGTCTCTATTCAAAGGAGCCAACCCCATGAAAACAAAAAAGGCCATCCAACGGATGACCTTTTTATGAATATATTGAAATCTCCTATTGAGGCACCCCTTCACCATGGAAACTTACCTGCTTAGTCAAATTACCACTAAAAAATAAAGTAGCAACTTTAGAAAAGGCTCCACTTGCGCTACCATTAAAGCCTAAAACTACTGAAGCATGTGCACCTGGTGCTAAAACTTGACCTTTAGTATATCTTGGTGTTGTACAACCACAACCTACCATTACATTATCCAAAGTTACTGGAGCGTTACTAATATTTTCAACATCAACCGTAAACTCAGTTTGTTTACCAGTCACGATTTTACCCATATCATAATTATCATTAGTGAATTTTAACACTTTTGTGATATCAGTTGATGCAGGAGTTGTTTGAGCGTTCAAAACAAAGGCACCTAAAACGAATAAAGCGGTTAATAATAGTTTGTTCATATGTTGTATTTAGAGTTCAAAATTAAACAAATACATTGAAATTTAATCGTTATTTCCCTGTTTGAATATAGGTTAAAAGTACTTTTCGTAGTGTATTGACACTTATTTTTTTACCTACAAACCTCCCCTGTTTGTTTATTAAATAAAAAAGAGGGTTCGTATACGCATCATAAGCCTTTCGGATATCATTATTGTTTCCTAGGCTAACATGCATATAATCATTAATTAAACCTTTTTCTCTTATGAAGGCTTTCCATACTTCTGGTTGCGTTCCTATATCATTACAAACCGTAAATTTCCCAATTTTAATTACAAATTGTTGCTCCAATAATTTAATAACACTATCCATTTTGGGTAACTCTACTTTGCAATGTTCACATGTCGGATCAAAAAAAGTAATGACCGTAAAGTCATGAAGTTTTGAATAATCATGCAAATTTTGTTCGATTCCAGAAGTGTCCTTTAATATTATATTTAAACTCGTATCCTGTGCTGACAAGATGGACAGTTTATCTAATTCCGCTAATAATAATTTCTCAATTTTAGGATCGAGGAATTTACATTTATTCAATTTCACATATTTGTTGATGAAGTAAGTGTAAGCAACTGTATTATTTTGTACTTCTCGATTCTTTAAAATTTTGGTAAGCTGGTCAAATATGTAAGGATAAGCTTTTCCTTTACAATCTAAGTTATGCATTATAGTGTCAACTCCTTTTATGATAGAATCAGCTTGTAAAGGGTAATAAGATAAATATTCAGTTAACACTTGTTTAAAGACTGGCGTGAACAATAATTTAGGCGCATTCAAATCGAAGGAGTGAAAAAACTTTGTTCGTAAATCAAATTGTTTACGATTGGGTACCGAAGCGTCTAATTTGTTTAAAGCATCAAAGTATAAATACAATGCTGACGAAGGCTTTAATGTTTTCATGATTGCATTTCTAGAAATGCCTAATTGTTTGTTTTTAATTTCAAAAAAAGCTGCCTTCTGAGCAAGGTTAAATTTTTTACCTTGTTTTATTTGCAAATCATACGAACTGTCAACATTAGATAAAGTTTTTTCAAATCTTTGATAAGCAAAAAAACTATCGTTGATTACACTATTAGATTTAATAGAATTAATATAATTAGTATCTCTAAATGATAAGTTTATTTTGTCATTATTCTCGAGTGTCAAATAAATTTTTTGTTTGCTTTTCGGGAAATACAAAAAATAGATTCCACCAACAATTGATTTATTATATTTTACAGAATTTAATCCTTTAAATAGCTCAATGGTATCTTTTGGAATATAATTTTTATCGTCAAAAACAACACCTCTTAAGTAAGCAATACTATCATAGGTATTGGTTGATTTAATTTTTATTTCAAATTGTGCAACAACTGTTTTAGAAAAAATTAAAATAAAAAGTAACAAAAAAACAAATCGAACGTTTTTCATAGTTATCCATATTTTAGGTCAAAACTAATCCTCCAAATCTCCAAATTTTCCATTTTCATAATCCTCAAATGCCTGCATAATTTCCTGACGGGTATTCATCACAAATGGTCCATGTGCTGCTATAGGTTCTTTGATCGGTTCTCCAGATAAAATTAATACAATACTATTTTCAGTTGCTTTTATCACAAAGGATTCACCATTATTTGTAAACAAAGCGAAATGATCTAATGGAACATCCTCGGTACCATTTATGATAATGCTTCCTTCTATCACTAATAAACCGGAATTGAAATGAGCAGGAAAGCTGAAACTTGCTTCACCACCTTCATTTAATTTTGCATTAAGCAAATGAACAGGAGAAAAGGTACTAGCCGCACCGTTATTTCCTTCATAAGCACCTGCAATTACTTCCACTAAACCAACATTTTGAGGAACTGATATTTTAGGTATTTGAGCATTAGATATTGCTTGGTATTTAGGAGTGCTCATTTTATCCTTAGCAGGAAGATTTACCCATAATTGAACCATTTGAAAATCACCGCCCGTTTTACTGAATTCGTCGCTATGGTATTCTTTATGCAATACACCGCTTGCGGCAGTCATCCATTGAACATCGCCTTCGGCAATTACACCACCGCCACCGCTACTATCATGATGCGCAACACTACCTTTATATGCTATTGTAACGGTTTCAAATCCTCTATGTGGGTGAACCCCAACTCCTCTTGCTTTGCTGGTACTTGGCGGAAAATAAAACTTCGCTCCATAATCCAACATAATAAAGGGATCCATACGCTGCATAGTTAATCCATATGCACTTGGTATAAAATTATGAACTTTAAAACCATCACCTACATAATGTGGTTCTCTTGGAGCCAATACCATCTCAACTTGTTTCACTGACATAAAATGTTTTTAAGAATATTGCAAAATCTAATTAACGCGAATTTTCATCACCACTTTTTTTATCTTACCATCTCCAATCATTGGTGCATGCACATCATCAGGAAAATAAATTCCAAATTGACCAGGATATAATTTAAAAAAGAAATCAGGCGCATCTTCATAGAATAATACATCCTTTTTTTCATCGTATTCACCTCGAGGTTCCACGCAAGTTAATCGTGATTTGTAACCAACTGTTTCTAATCCGCCAAATACATACTGGATATCAATATAGGAGTTATGGCATTCGAAAGCCGAAGTTGATTCCAACATTGGAACGCCATCCTCGTTAACCACCATGGCGTAAACATGATCACCATCAATTTGATATTTACCAGGCTTGATCGATTCAAAATCAGTTGCTAATAAATAGGCAAATGCTTTTTCGAATCTTGGGTGAACCCCAACATACTTATTAATATTATTTAAATCGTCAAGTATCATATTTTTAATTTTTTTGCTTTTTATTTTGAATGTTTTTCTGTGTATTTAATGGCTGTTTTGCAGGTGTTTCAGGAATTTTTTCAACCACCATTAAATCTACTAAATCAATGTTCATTGGCAACTGACCTACTTTCACAATGGCACGTTTACCTTTTATTTCTAACACTTCCCCAACCTGGTAATTTTTTTTCAATTTTACTGTAGCGCCAACCAAAATGGGTGCATTGGTCTCTTTGAAATTTTTATCAACTTTCTTCGCCAATTTATTAATGACAATTGCATCATTCTTCTTAAATAATAAATTATATAGGTTCTTCATCACCTCCTCCTTCTTCTCGGACTTTTTCCAATCTAACGCAATTTGCTTCAATTGTCTTTCCATATCCTTATTATAACTAAACTTTTCCTCTGCTACTCTATTCTGTTCTTTTAATAAACTAATTTGTTGATGGTGCTTTTCCTTATCAAACATTTGTTGAAGGGAATTTTTCAAAACATCGTTCTCTTTTAACTTTTTATGTAACTCCTTTCGTTCTTGTTGCACCAATTGTAAATCCTGCTCCGTTCTATTTAATAATTTATCTAATTCAAAATGATGTGTATCCACTAATTTACGCGCACGATTTATCAAATTTTTTGGAAGTCCAATTCTTTCGGCAATAGCAAATGTGTAAGAGCTACCGGGCTTACCAATGACCAATTGGTATAACGGCTCCAACTTTACTTCATCAAACTGCATGGCACCATTTACAATTCCTTTATTATGATTAGCCATTACTTTTAAATTCAAATAATGCGTTGTCACAATTCCCTGTGCATGTCTATGGGACAACTCTTCTAATATAACTTCCGCAAAAGCACCCCCTAAATGAGGATCGGAACCACTACCTAATTCATCAATAAAAAACAAAGTTTTACCATTTGCATTTTCAATAAAATGCTTCATATGCATTAAATGACTTGAATAGGTACTTAATTCAAATGCTAAATTCTGCGTATCCCCTAATTGAATAAATAATTGTTTGTAAATGCCCATTTGAGAAGTAGGATTCATAGGCACCAATAATCCGCTTTGCAACATTACTTGGTTCAATCCTAAAGTTTTCATAGAAACCGTTTTGCCACCGGCATTGGGTCCACTAATGATTAAAATTCTGGCCTCATCATCCAAGTGTAAATTAACAGGTATTGTTTTTTTACCTGATACTTTGTTATACAAATACAATAAAGGATGATATGCATCAATTAACTGGGAAGTTGCATTGTTTTGCACCATGGGCATGCTTGCATTCATATCAATGGCTAATAATGCTTTAGCGCGAATGAAATCAAAAATACCCACCATTTGTAAATAGTTCAACAACAGGGTTGAATAAGGTGAAAGTGTCGCTGTTAATTGTCTTAACACCCTTTGTACTTCTTTTTGTTCTTCCTGTTCTAAACTATATAACTCATTATTTAACTCAATGGTTTCTTCCGGTTCAATGAAAGCCGTTTTACGACTATCACTTTCACCATGTAAAAAACCTTTTACTTGTCGCTTGTACTCCGAAAAAACCGCCACGACCCTGCGTCCATTACTAAAGCTTTCATCGATATCAGCTGTGTATCCAGCTTTCGCTAACCTATGAATCACTTTTTCAAAAATGCGTCTTAACTCTTGGCGCTTTTTATACAATTGCATTCTAATTTTCGCCAAATCATCCGATGCATTATCCTTTACATTTCCTCTTTCATCAATAATTTCATCAATACTTTCAATAATTGCTTTTTCATAATAACTGTCACTTATTACTTCGTATAAACTTGCATATGCTTGTTTACGTTCTGCATCAAACCATTTATATAAATTACCTGAATGATCAGCTAAACGTCTAACCAAAAGCCATTGTTCACCAGCTAGTTGTGCACCAGGAATACCTAATAATTTTAAGTCCTTTCGTATGTCCAATACAAAGTCAGTAGGAAAATATTGATTAGCCGATTTAATGAATTTAAACTCCTCAGTTTGCTTTAAAGAAGATTGTATATATTTTAAATGTGTATGTATACGCATATCCTCCACTAATTCTTTTCCGATATTAGTTTGACAATGGCCAAATAAAATGGCAATAATTTTGTCAAATTCTAATTGGGTAAGTGCATTATCAGGATAAACTCTCATATTTATAAATAGGTGGCAAATTTACTTAAATAAACATTAACAGCATTTGAACAAATATAGAGGCAGATTGTTTTAAATTTACAACCTCATACCAACTTATGAAACAAATTATTACAGGATTGTTACTGTTAACTGCATTTTTCGGCTTTCAAGCCTGTGCACAATCCAACAAAAACAATACAAAAGTCAAAACAAACAATACAATTAACATGACAAATACAGAAACCATTACCCTAGGATCAGGCTGTTTTTGGTGTACAGAAGCCATTTATCAAAGACTGGAAGGCGTTGTTAAAGTAACTAGTGGCTATAGTGGAGGTCATATTGAAAACCCTACCTATGAACAGGTATGTGATAAAACAACTGGACATGCTGAGGTTTGTCAAATAGTATACGATACCACTAAAATTAGCCTAGACGATATTTTAGCAGTTTTTTGGAAAACCCATGATCCAACCACTCCAAATCAACAAGGAAATGATGTTGGCCCACAATACCGTAGTGCTGTATTTTATCATAACGAGCACCAAAAGCAAGTAGCTGAAAAATACATTGCCGAATTAACCGCTGCAAAAGCTTGGGACAAACCTATCATTACAGAAGTAACGGCTTTTAGCAAATTTTATTCAGCTGAAAGTTATCATCAAAACTATTATAACGATAATACCAATCAAGGATATTGCCGCTATGTGATTGGTCCTAAATTAGAGAAATTCGAGAAAGTGTTTAAAGACAAATTGAAAAAAGATTAATGATAAGTATGAAAAATCTTTCTTTATTACTATTCTTATACATTATAAGCATATCAATAAATGCACAACCATTATCTAATAAGCCTGATTCTTTACGAGGTAGTTTAAATGAAAACAGAGATTGGTTTGATGTGAAATATTATACGCTCCACATTAATCCTAATTTAGAAGCACATAGTTTAGACGAATCGTTCGTTTCATGGGATTGCCAGGTTTTGAAACCTTACCAGAAAATTCAAATTGATTTACAACAGCCACTCATCATTGATTCAATATATTTCAGCGTAGTAACTAAAATGAATGGTTATTATTCTAATAAGGGATATTCAAAAAAAATTAATTTTAAAAGGGAAGGGAATATTGCTATTGCCAACATTGATACAACATTAAAAAAAGGGGATTATTTTAGTATTTCCATTCGTTACCATGGCAAACCTCGCGAAGCGGTTCGCCCACCTTGGGATGGTGGATGGATATGGAAAAAAGATAGCAATGGAAAACCATGGGTATCTGTTGCTTGTCAGGGACTAGGGGCATCTGTTTGGTATCCTTGTAAAGACATACAATCCGATGAACCTGATGACGGAGTTCGGATATTTTTAAAAACTTTTGAAGGACTAGAATCTATTAGTAACGGACGTTCAGTTTTGGAAGAAGAAGGTGCGAATAGAATGGGCGATTGGATGGTTAATAGTCCAATTAACAATTATAATATCATACCTTATATTGGCGATTATGTGGGTTGGAACGAAAAGTATAAAGGATTAAAAGGTGACTTAGATATTCACTATTGGGTTTTAAGAGAAGATTCTGCAAAAGCAAGACAACAATTTATTCAGGTACCAAAAATGTTAAAAGCATTTGAGTATTGGTTTGGCCCCTATCCCTTTTATGAGGACGGTTTTCAAATGGTGCAAAGTCCACACTTGGGTATGGAACATCAATCAGCAATTGCTTATGGAAACAAATTTAACAATGGTTATTTAGGACGTGATTTATCTGGAACTGGATGGGGATTAAAATGGGATTATATCATTGTACATGAAAGTGGTCATGAGTGGTTTGCAAACAATATTACTACAAATGATATTGCTGATATGTGGGTCCATGAAGGTTTTACAAGCTATTCAGAAACATTATTTACTGATTATTATTACGGCAAAAAAGCAGGCGACGAATATACTTTTGGCTTAAGAAAAAGAATAGAAAACGACATTCCCATTATTGGAAAATATGGCGTTAACCAGGAAGGAAGTAGTGATATGTATGCAAAGGGGGCAGTTGTGTTGCATAGTATAAGAGCATCTATTAATAATGATAGTTTATTTAGAAGTATTTTGATAGGTTTGAATAAAGATTTTTATCATCAAACAGTAACAACAGGACAAATTGAAAATTATATTTCAACAAAATCAGGTATCAATTTTAGTAAGGTATTTGATCAATATTTAAGAACGATTCAAATTCCTATAGTGAGTTTACAATATGATGAGCGTGAGAAAATTCTAACCTACCAATATAAAAATTGCATCAATGGCTTTAATATGCCTTTACATTTTACCTATCAAAATCAAACATTTGACTTTTTACCTTTAGATTATACTCCACAGAAAAGACTGATAAAATTGGATAAATTCGATAAAACTGAATTTGGGAAGGCTATTGAAGAACTGTATTATGTTCAAATTAAAATGGAGTAAAAGACTACTTTTCTAAATCAGGAAGTCTTCCCATACTAAATAAGGTTCGCTGATAATATGCTTCCGATAAATCGCTAATGGTTACCCCTTTTTTAACTGAGGAATGGACAAACTTATTATTAGTTAAGTAAATGCCAACATGAGAAATTTTATTAGGGCCTTCAGTTTTAAAAAATATTAAATCACCCTCTTTAAGGTCTTCCCAATTAATTCTGGAGGTTTGTTGGTATTGTTCAGCTGCTGTTCGGTTAATACTAATATTGTAAACACCTTTCATTACATCATAAGTAAAGTAAGAACAATCCACTCCATTTTTTGTAGAACCACCATAATTGTAAGGTGTTCCATACCACTCGTCTATTTTTTGCAATAAGGGTATATTCTTGATGGATTCAACCGCTACATCCATTTTAATAGAATATTTTAATTGTAACCAATTAGCCTTTTCAATATCTGATAAATTGGAAGGCATAATCTCATTATAAGCATTGGCTGTTGCACTTGATTCTTCTCCAATACCTAAAGACGATTTTTTGATGAAAACTTTACCAGGAGTTACCGATAAATTATCTAAAAACTCAATCTCTTCACCATCGTTGGTTGTATTACTTCCCCATGTTTGAACAACATTTTTCGAACCTTTATATTTCTGAATAGAAGTCTGAGCCTTACTTGAAACTGATTGTATTGATTTACAACTAGTCAATAAAGCAATGACAGAAACTAAAAATAAATATTTATTCAAATTTTTTAAATTCATCGTATGCAAGTTAAGCCAAGAAGCCCATAATAAGGTTGAATAAACTCAATTTTCATGATTTTTGTGGAAAATTTTACAAATTTTAGACCTTTAATTAAACGATATTTGCCTACTTAGTCCAATCCAATTATGCCCACATTTTCACACTTACACGTACACACCCAATATTCATTATTAGACGGAGCAGCGTCGATCAATGGATTGTACGATAAAGCGATTGCTGACAACATGCCCGCCTTAGCAATCACTGATCACGGCAACATGTTTGGAGCGTTTAATTTCGTAAGTCAAGCATGGAAAAAAACCAAAGTAATTGGAAAG
>Ga0114975_10001084_pt1 | contig 19797 bp, 9 predicted proteins | sample S_130626_EF_Meta_FD_87031 | JGI IMG/M metagenome (GOLD analysis project Ga0114975, IMG submission 87031) | Freshwater microbial communities from Lake Simoncouche, Canada to study carbon cycling - S_130626_EF_MetaG | ecosystem: Environmental > Aquatic > Freshwater > Lake | place: Lake...
CACTCGTAGCGCAACCACCACCTGGCAGGGAACCCTCCTCGAGGGCCACGGCGAGGTCACTCTCAACTCCAGTGCAATCGGTACCTACCCCGTGACCTGGGCCGCACGTTCCGAAGAGGCCAACGGTAAGACCAGCCCCGAAGAGTTGATCGCCGCCGCCCACGCCTCCTGCTTTTCGATGGCCTTCTCGAGTGGTTTGGCTAAGGCCGGCCACCCCGTGAAGCACCTCACCACCAACGCCGAAGTGGACTTTGTTCCCGGAACGGGCATTACCGAGATTCGCCTGACCGTTAGCGGCGAAGCTGAAGGTTTGGATGCCGCAGGATTCGCTGAAGCGGCTGAAACGGCCAAGGTGAATTGCCCCGTTTCAAAAGCGTTGAGCGCGGTGCCCATTCAACTGACTATTCAGTAGTCCCAATCGAACTGCGATCGAACGCAAAAATGCCCGCCCAGAATTGGGCGGGCATTTTTGATTTCCGAACTCTTTAGAGGTTGGCTTCGAGTTCTTCTAGCTCCTCGATGACAACGTGGCGATCGGCCTTCGGGGCCATCTTGAAGTACGGCGCCTTCACAACGAACCAGAAGTAGAACATCGGGATCAAGCCCAGGCCCATGGCCCCCAGACCGACCCACAGCGTGGTGTTGTCGAGTTCGGGAATGACCTTAATGAAGACGTAGCCCATGAAGATTGAACCGAGGAGCGGCCATAGTCCGATGAAGATGAAGTTGCTCACCGATTTGAAAATTTGTCGACGATACAAAATGACCACGGAAAGTCCGGCGAGGCTGTAGTAGAAGCAGATCTGCAGACCGATGGCGCTGTAGCCAGCGCTCATGATGGTGCTGACATTGCCGATGTACTGCGATCCGACAAAGAGACAGAGCGACAAAACGGCAATGACCATGGTGGCCACGAATGGGCTCTTGCGATCCTTGTGCACCGTGCCGAGGGCCTTAGGCAACGTGTGGTCACGGCCCATGACGAAGAGGGTGCGAGTGACCTGGATCAACGTGGTCTCGAGGGTGGCGACGGTGGAGAGGAGAACGCAGATCACAATCAACTTGCCACCCGAGCCCTCCCAGACGGCCTGACCGAGCACCTGGAGAATGTCGGCAGCATTGTTCTCGTCAGTGAGTTGCGCTGGCGTTAGCACGAGGTTGGAGGCCACGGTGAAAACTTCAAACAACATAAAGACCACGAAGGCTCCGATGATGCCTCCGAGTCCAGATGTGCGCTTGGCGTCCTTGGTCTCTTCATTCAGGTTGGCGGTGACGTCCCAGCCCCAGTAGTAGAAAGCGGCGAGCAGCGCGCCCCCGGTGAAGGTGGCCATTGAGAATCCACTGCCACCGGGCTCGTGGAAGATGGATGGCGAGAACCAGCTCCACTGGAAGTTCGTAACGTGCGGCGTATTAAAGATGGCCAACGCGGCGAAGAGCGCTAGGAAGAAAATCTCGACGCAGCTCATAATGATCTGCACCTTGACGGTTACGGTCACTCCAGCCGCGACGGCCCCCACCATGAGCAAGAAGAAGAGTGCCCCGCAGAAGGTGATCCAGCCTGTGGAGTGAGCGAGCGAGTCACTAAAGAGACTGAGGACACTGGCGCCTGCCGGAAAGGTCGCGATGACCATGAAAATCAGCGCGGAGACGAATACGGCCCAGCCGGAGAGGTAACCCAGAACGGGGTGCAACGCGCGTCGCACCCAGGAGTAGGAAGCACCGGCGCTCTGGTCGTGACGACTCAGGTAACTGAAGGCAAAGACGATGCCGAACATCGGGATACCGCAGTACAGGAGCGCGGCGGGACCGCCGAAGGCCACGGTGCCAAAGAGGGCCGTGGTGGTGGCGGCGATGGAGTAGGCCGGTGCGGAACCCGCAATGCCCATGATGGCGGAGTCAAAGAGCCCGAGAACACCACCACGCAGGTTGTGTTCCGGAGAACTGGTTTGATTGCTGACAGTGTCCGACATGGGCACCTCTTTCGTTATGGGGTTATCACCTTCAATAATTTGCTCGACTGAACTCAAAGAACCTACACGGCACAACTGAGGAGAAAGAATATTTTCTTAAGTGAACTCTTCTAACGAGTGCTGGTGAGCATTAGCGTTAAGTGTCGAGTGTTGTTGACACCATGTCACGCTGCAATGAGGAGTTCACCATGAAGGCTGCCGTCTACTACCAAACCGGAGCCCCCGAGGTCTTTCGTTACGAAGAGATTGCCGATCCAGTGCCGATGGATCACGAACTGATGCTTCGCGTCGAAGCCATCAGCATTGAAGGTGGCGATACCCTGAACCGCCTCGGTGGAGACATGGCCACTGTTCCGCACGTGGTGGGCTATCAGTGCGCCGGTGTCGTGGTGCAGGTGGGCTCGCTCATCACCAAGTTCAAAGTTGGAGATCGAGTGGTTACGACCGGCACCCACGGTTCCCACGCCGAGCTGCGCGTGGCCGGCGAGGCCTTCTGCTGGGCCATTCCTGAAGGTTTGAGCACACTGGATGCGGCCTGTGTCCCGATCGCCTTTGGTACGGCGCACGACTCCCTCTTCGAATTTGGTCGACTCCAAGCCGGGGAGACCGTCTTGGTCCACGCCGGAGCTAGTGGCGTTGGCATTGCCGCAATTCAGCTGGCCCACCAGGCCGGAGCGACCGTCTTGGCTACCGCTTCGAGTGACGAGCGACTTGCTCGATTGACCCCCTACGGTCTGGACCACGGGATCAACTACGTCACCAGTGACTTCGAGGAAGAAGTGCGGCGCATTACTAACGGTCGGGGTGCGGACGTCATTATCGACTCCGTCGGCGGTCCCACCCTCCAAAAGAGTCTGCGCTCATTGGCCTATCGGGGTCGTTGCATCAGTTTTGGTGACGCCGGTCGCGACAGCGCCCCCACTCTGGATGTCTCGACGCTTCGCGGAAACAATCAGTCCCTCACCGGCTACTTCCTCGGTGCCGAGCTGTTTTTCGGCACTCGGGCCTATGACATGGTGGCCAACTTGCTCGCCGAAGTGGCCGCCGGGAGCCTCAAAGTCGTCATTGACCAGGCGTTTTCCCTAGAAAATGCCGAAGAGGCCCACGCCTACATTGAAGGTCGCCATGCCTTCGGACGCGTCGTGCTCCAACCCTAGGTAGGACGTTCGCGGTGGCCACCTCCGGACCATTTTCCCACCACCGGCGGCGCGCGTGTCAACCCCGCGAGAGATCCTTAGGGCGGAGGTCACGAACGGTCTTTCAGCGCTCATCTATCTCATTTTCGTTAAGCGCATGAGGGTAATCTAGGTATATATGCGCAAGGTATTGATTATCGGCGCGTATTACGCACTTAAACCAAGCCTGGTTAAAGAGATGAGCCGAAGCTTGCTTTCGGCTCAAACCGTTGAAGTGGACCTGCGATGGGCCGCTATCGGAGTTGGTGAGCCGGACGAATTCCTCGATCGCTATACGGAGTTCCAGGTCGTACAGGGCGACAAATTCAGCATTCTTAATCGGCTGATTGCACCGTGTGATTTAGAAGCGTATGACTATCTCCTCGTTATCGACGACGACATCGGTCTACCGGATGGCTGGTTAGACGACTTTCTCACGCTGGCGAGCGATTGTGAGCTCGATATCTGCCAGCCAGCGCGATCGGCCAACAGTGACGTCGGTCACGCCTTCACGTTGCAAATCCCTGGTATCCAAGCCCGAGAGACTGAATTCGTTGAAGTTGGTCCGGTCGTCGCAGTACGCCGAAGTGCCTTTGGGTCACTGGTGCCGTTTGATGAAACGTTTCCAATGGGCTGGGGGATGGAGTCCGCGTGGCGAGCAATTTGCGGTCGTGATGGCCTACGAATGGGCATCATCGATGCCTTTCCCATTGAACACACGTTTCGTCCGACTTTGGCTCACTACGACCGTCACGACACCGTCGAGGCGATGAACATCATCCTTAACGAGAGGTCTCTCGGTGGTGTTTTTGATGGCCAAACGGTTCTGGCTACGTACGCCAACGACACGTGGCAGAGACATTGGCCGGAATCGTCTGCGCCCATCGAAATTTCGGTAGTCATCACGACCTTCAATCGCCCTAACGAGGTGCGGCGGGTCCTGCAGTCGCTGGCCCAACAGACCGGTGAGGCCCCATCCTTTGAAGTCGTTCTGGTCGACGACGGCTCCGACACCGGCCATGAAGAGGTGGCGCAGGAATTCCGCAATCTCCTCCAGCTCACACTGGTGACCAAGGAGAATTCTGGGATCGCAAGTTCGAGGAACTTAGGCCTGTTTATCTCCCGGGGGGCAGTAGTGCTCTTCCAAGATGACGATGATTATCTCGCCCCCGACTTCCTGGAGAATTTGTCGAGTGCCCATCGTGAGCGGTCCGGTGAGCGCGACGTCATTTTGAACGCCACCGAGCTCGACAGTGCACTCTCCAACTCGTATTTGATGTTGCACTCGACGAGTAGTCGGGGTGGGCAGCTCTACGCTTACGACTTATTTGGGGACGGTGAGGAGCTCACCCCGCGAGAGTTCTGGGGCGGAAGAGTCTCCGTCAAGCGGCGCTTTCTCATCGAATGCGGCGTGTTCGATGCCCGCTTTACCTGGGGATATGAAGACACGGAGCTCGGTGAACGGTTGGCAGCGCACGGTATGCGCGTCTACTACGCGGCCACACCAAGGGCATACAGTTTCCGGCAGCTGACCTTGCGGGATCTCTTAAGTCGCAGCTATAAACAAGGCCTCGCCCTCTCCCGACTCGTTCGTTGTGCCAACTTCAAGACGCTCGCGGAGCACTACGGGTATGCATTCGATGTGCGCTACGCCATCGACACTGAACAGCTCGAACAGCTGGCCACCACCACGGAACGGGCGCTTTTGGACGCCGATGAACTACTGGCGAGGGGCATTGATCTTGATCCAGCATTCCATTTGTTCGTTGATGAACTCATCCTGCTGCTGCATCGTGCCTATGTTCATCAAGGTGTCGTCAAAGGTGCGGACACAAGGGAACTCGCGTCCCAGGCATTGAGTTCGGCAGCGTCTTGAACTGGAATCTAGAGGAGATAGTGGATGCGTAACGAAAGGCGCCAAGGGGATGTCGTACAGCGCTCGTCACTGTTGCGCCGCCCAGGTGCACGTGTCCTCGCGCTCGGTGTCTTGCTCGGTCTGATGTCGCTATCGCTGTCTACGAGTAGCGGGGCAAAACCGCCAATGCCTCTGGGATTTGGTTCGCCATCAGGTCCACCTCGGGGTGTCTACACCCTGAGCTTTGCCCCGAACGCCGCCGGTTCCGTCATTGATAAATCGGTGTGGGCAACAAATTGGTTTGGGTCGACTCCTACCGCCATTACTCCCGGTGTCTCCGGCGCCTACGACATCAATTGCTTCGATCCTCAGTCGGTAACGCAGTCCGCCAACGTCATTCACATGGTGGCGCGTCAAGGTCGATGCCTCTCAGAACGGCAAGAGGTATTTCAGTACCGCAGTGGAATCATTCACTCGGTCAATACTTGGAGCAGGAAGTTCGGTTACTTCGAGGCCCAAATCAAGTTCCCCGTGTCTCGCTGCACGGTTGGCGATCTTGCGCCGAAGTCACCATTTTGCATGAGCAATCATCCGGCATTCTGGTTGACGTCGAGGGAGAATTTAACGAATAGTCGTACGCAATCGGAGATTGATATTGCCGAGGGGCTGCAGGGCCAACTGTGCAACCTGGTGCACTATTGGGTACGGGGCGTCTCGCAGCCGGAGAAGAGATTCTGTGTTCAACCAAAGGCCCCCGCTGCGTGGCACACCTATGGCGTGCTGTGGGAAGCGACCGTCGTGAGCTTCTATGTCGACGGCAAACTTTTGAACAAAATCAGTCTTCCCGCGGGATTCAACCGAGACATGTATATCGTCATTAACCACGCGGTCGCGAAGGCCTGGACTCCAACGAATGGTGCGGATCTCCAGGTCACGAACGTCCGTCACTGGCACTTCAAAAAGGCCAGTGCATGAATGCACTGATTCAGCGCATCGTGCTTCGCACAGTGGTGAAGTTAGAATTTCTACCTCCGCGCCGCAGGGGTAATCCGCTCACCAACTTTCTGATTCAACGAACCGAAGTTGCCGACCATTTTGATGCTGACTACTACCTAAGGACCAATCGTGACCTTGGCGATTGGCGGACTAGACCCTGGCGACACTACGTAACGCACGGCCGATACGAGTACCGGAGCCCTAACGAGGAGTTTGACGCTCGTTGGTATCGCAGTGCGTACGCCGATGTGGGTGGCTCCCCGATTGATCCGTTGTTGCACTACTTGCTCTGGGGTCGGTCAGAGTCACGACCAACTAAGCGACGCCCTAAAAAACCTGCCGTTAAGCAATTGCCGCCCACCGACGTGTGGCGCAAGATTGCAATCATGAATCGTTACCGTGCGCTGCAACCGCCGCACGACGACCCTTCGTCGAGTCGCAGCATTCTGGTGGTGGACTTGAAAGTCCCCACTCCCGACTACGACTCCGGCTCAGTCCGGGCGTACGAGATGCTGAAACTGCTGCACGAGCAGGGTTGGAAGGTTCACTTTCTCGCTTTGACACCGCAGTGTGAGACTCGCCACTACCAACTCCTTACGGAGGTGTGTGAAAGCGTCAACGTCGAACCAATGACGTTGCTGGAAGTGCTGGATCATCACGTCGTACCATTCAGCCACGCGATGCTCTGCCGACCCGAGGTGATTGCGCGGGTACTACCCCTGTTGCGGCTTATCTCCCCAGACACCAAAGTTCTCTACGACACCGTGGACCTCCACTGGGTGCGATTTGAACGACAGATGACGTACGACGACACCATGCAATTGGAACAAGTGGAGTTGTTTCGACGCATAGAGGAGTTCGGCATCACCCGCTCCGACGCCGTGATTGCCGTGAGCACGGCTGATCAAGCCACGATACAAATGGTTGCCCCCGACGTCCAGAGTTTTGTCATTCCCAATATCGTCTCCACGGTCTCGCGAGGACTCCCTCGGGAGAAACGGTCAAATATCGTTTTTGTGGGTTCAGGAGATCACGCTCCCAATCAAGATTGCGTCCGTCAACTTGTCGAGGAGATCATTCCGTTGGCGGATTTCCCCTCTGAATTTGGGAAGTTTCTGATTGTGGGGAAGGGATTCGAATCCTTCGCCGAGCAGTCCTCCTCAGATCGCGTTGAGTTTCTTGGGTACGTCGAAGACTTAGATGAGCTACTTCGTGGCTGTCTCGTTATGGTGGCACCGTTGCGTTACGGGGCTGGCATGAAGGGCAAGATTTTGTCGGCAATGGCGAATGGTCTGCCGGTAGTGACCACGCAAATCGGCGCCGAAGGAATGAATATTGATCACGAGGTCAACGGCGTCCTTGCCGAGAGTCCGCTCGAAACCATTAACGCCGTCCGACGCGTCGGGACCGATGCGTCGCTCTGGGAGACACTCTCTGCGAATGGTGTACTGCACATCGAAAACGTTTGTGGTCGACGTGCCGCCCAGTATGCACTCGAAGCCGCGCTGGCCCCGTGACCTATCCCATGCGGTGATGCAAGGTATCGTTTCCTCATCGTGGCGGATGTGATGTTTTCGAACAACGGTTCAGACACTGCACCTCCACGCACCAGGTCAATGGAGGCCATCATGCAGTTCTCGTCCGTGCCCGGCTGGTGAATACGGTTACGACACCGCTGAAGAGGGCCCCCAGGCTTCCTCGCTTGTTCGGTAAGCGACGATGTCACTTCTGTGGTGCCTGGGTGCAACAGGGTGGTATTGAAAGTCAGAATTATCGCGAGAGCCGTGTTTGCGAAATCTGCGGAAGTAACAATCGCATGGACGCTCTAGCGCAAGTTCTTCTTCTCATCTACGGTCACCGCGCATCTTCACTGGATCATTCACTCAACTACTTTTCTGATTTGAGAATTCATGAATTCACATTTCAAGGACCGCTCTTTGATCGACTCTCTCGCCTAGGCCGATTCACATTTTCTGAGTTTTATCCTGGTGTCGGCAGCGGAGAGCTCTCGGCTAGTGGTGTTCGATGCGAGGATATTGAAAATTTAACGTTTAGTGATAACACGTTTGATCTCGTTATTGCGCAAGATGTCCTGGAGCACGTTCCGCATCCGCTGCGCGGGCTCAGTGAGGTGTTTCGGACCTTGGCCCCGGGGGGTCGCCACATCTTCACCGTCCCCTTTAATCGAGGCGTGGAAACTACCGTCGTCCGCACTTTGTTAGAAGAGGGTGTGCTGACCCATCTCCTGCCTCCCGAGTACCACGGTGATCCGATCCGTGACGAAGGAGCCTTAGTCTTCACGGATTTTGGTAGTGACATTGTTGCTTTGATTACCAGCGTGGGATTTCAGATCGAGCTCTTCACTCTTGAAAATGCGGGGAAACCGAATGGCTTTGTAGGAGTTTTCGTGGCCACCAAGCCCGGTTGAACGTCATCGCGACCGGAGGTTCTTCCGTTGTGAATCGCTAGGGGTTGCTTGCAGTACGCCTAGAAAACTTATCTCTGCGCGTGATGGAAATTTTGAGGGGGATTTCTATTACTTTCGTAGCGTGACGGTACGCAAGACATTCCGTGCCAGTGCGCTGAGGCGATTTGGACAATGCTTCGCAACCTTCGTCGTCTTGTTGACAATCAGTGAAGCCGCAGCGCCACCACCCCACGTCGTCGCCCAGACACCGCATATGGAGGCTCGGACTGTCTCGGGCTCGCAAAGCGCAACGCTCAAGACGGTCCAATCACTCCTCGCCGCCGCACCCACTATCAAGACTCTGCCGACCAATCTCCAACCCTCACTCCGCGACCTAGAGAATGACAACGGCCAGTATTGGGCTTCAACGCGGGGTTGCTATCCCGTTACTCCGGACAAGTACGCGACCATAACCAGTGCCTGTACTTTTGGCGACAAAGCTTCACGGAACGTCATCATTCTCAATGGAGATTCCCACGCGGCCATGTGGATTCACGCGATGGATCGCATTGGCAAACAGACCCACAAAAAAGTGATCCTCTTTTGGCTGGGGAACTGCGGAGTTGCTAGCCATTCGGTAGTCCGGTACTGGTCATTTAGTGCTCGCACCGTGAACCAAGCTTGTGCACCCTGGCAGGATTTCGTCCTGGGTCGCGTTAAGGCGTTACGTCCGGAAACCTTGATCTTGAGTAGCTCAATTAATTCGATCGTTCAAGGTCCGGGCACCACTTTGAGCCCTAAGCAATGGTCACGGGGTATGACGATGGCATTGGAGAATTTCAAGACGGCTGCACCGGAGGCATCCATTGTGGTGTTGGGAAGCACGCCCGACTTCAAGCAGTCCGTACCTCAGTGTCTCTCTTTTCATCAGACCGACGTGCGAAGCTGCTCGGCGCCTCGCAAAGACTCCTTCGTGAGAACTCTGAACCAAGCCAATCAGTTGGCCACGCAACAGAACGGGGCTTCGTACATCGACGTCATGCCCTGGTTCTGCTCGACCGTGTGCACCGATGTTGTGGGTAACATGGCGGTCTATTCCGGCGGCGGACACATCAGTGCGACGTACGCGACGTTTCTCTCCGGCGTGCTGGGATCGGCGCTCGCGCGTTCCACGAAGTGACGATTTCTTCTTAATGACCGTGCGCCGTCATGGCCGAAACGTCAACAACCCCTCTCGATCAGGTATTTTCCATTGAAAATACCCACGGTGCCGTCGGTTACAGCGAAAGCCGCCCAGCCCGGGGTCACGGCGTTGTGACGCCGGGGTAGCCCCAGTCCTCGATGATCACGTGACCGGCCGAGCGTGACCAAGGGAGCGACTTTCGTCGCGGCAATTAATAGGTAAAGATGTGAAGTGCTGAAGCCCTGAATAAGGCCTTCACACGGCTCTAGACTTAACTTCTAGTTTTGGTGAAAGTTATTAAGTGAAGCGATTTCGATGGACGGTACGAGCGGGTGCGGCCATGGCCGTTGTCGCCTGCTCCACCGTACTGTTCATCTCGCCCTCCAACGCGTCCAATCTCCCCTCGGGTCTCGGCGTGGACGCCCTCATCAGTGAGAGTTTTGACGGTTCCTCCCTCCCCGCCTCGCTGACCGCGCTCGTGGCCGAGAGTTCCACGGCCCTGTTGCCGTGTAGTACGGCTACTACCAAGGGGGCCGGGCAGTGTTCCGCATCAAGCGGGGCCTACGACGATGGCGAGGGCGGCCAACTGCTCTTGACCGACGCCTCGGCCGATGGTCCCAACGCCTCGGGCATTGTCGTCAAGCAGGCCTTCGCATCGTCTCGGGCGCTCTACGCACAGTTTGAGACTCAGTCCTACGGAGCCGGCGGTGGTGCGAGAACGATCTGGCTGATGGACGCATCGAGCGGTACGCCCAAGATTCCCTCGGCCGATGGGACCGGCGCCTACGGCAGTGCCACGACCGGTATCCCCGGTGCCTTTCTCGGCATCACGTTGGACTCCGCAGGTACTTCGGCACTGACCAATGGTGACGCCTGTCCGTCCAACGGCTGGTCATCGCGTTCATCTACGCCGAACCAAGTTGTGGTCAAGGCCCGTGATACCAGCGCCGCTAGGGGTACTTCGGGCTACTGCTTCGTCTCCTCTACGGAGCAACAGATCGGATCGTTGAGTACCCAGACTTCCACCCTCGGCTCGCTACACCAGGCCGACGTCACCGACGGTTGGCAGCGAGTCTTTGTGAGCATCCTGCCTCCGAGCTTCATGTCGAACCTGGCCCAGCTGACCGTCGCTGTCGACGCCGCTGATGGTCGAGGGCTCCAGATCGTTCTCGATATCACCTTGCCCAACTGGGCCTGGTCGACCACTGGCCAGAATGTTCCCTCACTGCTTCGCTTCGGTATTTCGGCCTCGAATCCAACCGATGGTACGGCCTCAGATGTGGTGGCGCTCCGCAATCTCGATGTCGTCACTATCGCCCCGGTGGCCGATGTTCCCTCTGAACCCCGCAACGTCGGTGTTCAGTGGAGCAATCCCGTCGGCGGTTTTGTAAACGCCACCATTACGTGGACCGCACCACTGTCGGACGGCTTCAGCGCCATTACCAACTACACCGCCACGGTTAATGGCGATACGTGCAACCAACTAACGCTCACTACCCCCGTTCTGACCTGCACTGTTACAAACATTCCGGCCGGAGACGCCTACACCGTGGCCGTGGTGGCGACGAATGAAATCGGTGACTCTGACGCTGGCGTGACCGTGTCGCAAGTCAATGCTCAATCGCAGACGATCACTCTGCCCACGATTAGCAACGTGGTCTTCGGCACCACGCCTCCGCGACTTTCACCCTCATCCTCGTCCGGCCTGCCAGTAGCGATGAGTGCGAGCGGCGCCTGCACGATGGCCAATGGTCAGTTGATGATGGCTCAGGCCGGAACGTGTACGGTCACGGCCACGCAGGTCGGCTCTCTCTCCTTCGAAGCCGCTACCCCAGTTGTTCGCACTTTTAACATCATCCCGGCCCCGGCCGTCATCAAGGTGCAACCCATCTCGGTCGTCGTCGATGGTGGCGGACACCCCGTCGTGGTAACCGCCACACCGCCAGTACTACCCACGACCGTCTCGTACTGCCCAGTGGCTTCACCCACTCAGTGCTCCGCCATTGCCCCCTCGGACGTTGGTACGTACATCACAACGGTGAGGTCGGCGTCGACGAACTACACCGTGGCCCCCGTGGTCACCACCGTGGATGTTTTGCCATCCACGACGAACTTGCCCCCCGAAGCCGGTGGTCCGAAGTTCGGTACCAACCGCAACGTCACGATGACGCTCCAGCCACCAAGTGATCCCAACGCTGCCTCGACGGTGCAGACCAGTGGTAGCGGTTTCACCGCCGGGGCACCGGTGGCCATCGCGGTAACCGGCCAAGAGTCGCTGGGAACATTTACCATTCCCACGACTGGCAATGCCGCCACAATTACGAGTGCGTTGTCACCATCATCGGGTGCCACCACGGTGCAGTCGGCCACGTTGATGAACGCCGTACTGGCATCGGATCTTTCAACCGGCAATGCCATCGCCTATCCCTTCGGCAATTTCCCCGGGGCCGGTGACTACATAGTGGTCACGATGTCCTCTTCGGGTTTTGTGCCGGGCTCAACGGTCTCCACGCTGCTGCACTCCACGCCCATCGTGATAACCACGTCGACGGCCGATGCCAACGGCGCGGTCACCATTCAGGCGCCCATACCGGCGTCCTTCGCCGGTCAGTCACACAAACTTGTCATTAACGGCACCTATCTCGCGTCGACGACGAAGGCCAACAGTGACGGCACCGTGTCGGCGACCACCGCCGTGCCGGCCGACCTGCTGGCCCGACTTGAACCAACGACTCAGCTTGTAGTCACGGCGATTGACCAGGCCAACCCCACAATTTTCGCCAAGTCCTACATCGACATTGCCGCAGGCGCCACTGTCACGACCACCACCGTGGCCGGCAGCGCGAACGATGTGCTGCAGGCCCCACCACTTGTTCCCACTGATCACCCGGCCGAGACAATGAAGCAGGTGACCAACTTGGTGGCCGTGGCCGCGACGGTCGCCGCCACGGCTTCGGTCGCCGCCAGTGTGGCCGGCTCAGTCGGTTCGGTTCGCGTGCCAGCCGGTGGTGCGCCAGCCGGTGGTGTTCGATCTTCGGGCGGCCCGTCTGGTTCGCCTTCCCGGTCAGAGTCCTCCGAGCCATCGATCTCGTCAGAATCTTCCAGCCCCATGTCGACACAGCAGATCGGTGCGGCCTTCGACGAGATTGAAATGCATGCAGAGAAGCTGGGTGACCGTTCGCGACTCTGGCGCATGCCCGGACGACACATCATTGATCGAGTGAGCGCGCAGGCGCCACTCAAGGTGGGCACCGTTAGTCCGATGATGGCATCGGCCATCTCGGACGGCTCCTACCTGCGAGCGATGTTCGGTTCACTCTCCGCCGTGTTGCCACTCTTTGGCGTGCTCTTCGGCATCTTCAATGTGATCGAAAGTCACGGCTATCCCGTCCCGGGCAACTACGTAACGTTTGCAGTATTGATGGTGCTCGGCGCGCTCGACGGTTGGAGTGGCCTCGCCGCAACAGCCACGATTCTGGTGGGGGCGATTGCCACGGGCCACATCTTCTCGCTCAGTATGGCCGTCTCCTTCTCTCTAACCGCCGCACTACTCTTCGGAACGGCCATCATCGTCAAGGGTGTGCGTCCCTTGATTCGAGACTCCTTCGACAGTTTCCAAGATCGCTGGAAGCGAGCGGGAGACATGGTGGTCGGCCCGCTCTTCGGTGGCTTCCTCGCGACCCAGTTGATTGGTGCCTCAGCCTCAGCGGCCGGATTGGATCTGCCAATCACCAAGCACGCCCTCTTCATTGGCGTTACGGTCGGTCTGGCGCTCTTTGCCCGTTACGCCATTTCGACGGTGGCCATTATTCACTTCCCCCGCCGCCTTTCCGAAGTATCGCCGGACCACAAGCCCAGTCAAGCCAAGTGGGCCTCAATCGCTTCTCAGATTCTCCGGCAGGTCTTCACGGCTCTCCTGCTCCACGCCTTCTTGGGCTGGAGCTGGGTTCTCCTCTTGCTTATTGGACTGCAGATGGCCCAGGGATTTGTGGCGCCGAAGATTTCGGGACAACTACCCAAGGTGCTGTATCGCCTCGTGCCTCGCGGCGTGGCGAACATCTTGGTGATGGCGACCATCGGTACGCTGGGCGGACGCCTCATGGGTCAGATCACGACCGATGGTTTCTGGCAGATCGCCGGCCTCCTCCTCTTGCTCGGCGTGGTCGGTCTCCTCTACGCCATGGTCTCCGCACTTGAGGGTGAAGACTTCCCGGTGACGTGGACGACGCGAATTGCCGGCGTCGGTGTCGTGGTCATTACGGCCCTCCAGTTGACGGGACGGTTCATCTAATGAGCGCGTTCGTTCGGCGACTGGTTACGGCTTCGGTTCTCTCCGCACTCGTGCTCTCGGCGGCGGCCCCGGCCAACGCCAGCTTCAAACATCGCAAGCACGCCACAACGGCCCGTGGTCACCACGCCAAACTGCCAGTACCTCACGCCAAGCTGCCCGTGCACCACGCGCTCGGCGCCAACGCCATTCCCGCAACCCCCGCGAACTTCGTTGCCACTGCAGGTGATCAGCAGGCCGTGTTCTCCTGGAGCGGAGCGAGTGGAGCAACACGGTACGTCGTGATGTTGCGGCCCAACAACGCCAGTTGCGTCACGGTCTTCACGACCTGTGCCGTTCGAGGGCTCACCAACGGCACGCCGTACTCGGCCATCGTTAAGGCGGTAAACAGTGCTGGTCGTTCCGCCCCGTCAGCCGCGCGAACGGTGACACCCGTGGCTGCACGCCCCTCTGCTCCGCGTTCGGTGAGTGCCATCGCCTTTGGTCGTCACGCCCGTGTGACCTGGCTGCCCGTCACGGGTTTCTCGAATCCCGTGACGAGTTACACCGCTACTGCGACTCCCGGCGGTCTGACGTGTTCATCGACCACCACAACCTGTGTGATTTCAGATCTCAATGCGGGCACCTCGTACACCTTCACGGTGACGGCGACCAACGCGGTCGGCACCTCACCGGCCTCATCCCCGTCGACCCCGGTCACCATTGTTGATCGTCCTGACGCTCCGACCAACATCAACGTCGCACCTTCTCCAGACTCCATCGGGGTCAGCTGGGACGCACCGGTCTCGAACGGCGGACTCGCAATCGATGGCTATATCGCCACGACCTATCTGGCGAGTAGTGGGGCTCCCGTGGCGCATTGCCGAGTTGTCACCGAGTCCTGTGAAATTATCGGACTCTCCCCAGCAACTAGCTACGTGGTTCGCGTCTTGGCCCACAACGCCATCGGCTACTCCGTCGCTTCGGTCACGAGTGACCCAGTGCTCACGGGCTACAACGCTCCCGGTGCGCCGCTCGATGTTTTGGTAACGAGTGCCCCCAATAGCCTGACGGTCTCGTGGCTCACCCCCAGTAGTGATGGCGGCGGGGCCATCAATGGCTATACCGTGACGGCCGACGACGGCGACGGTGGTCTCTTCACTTGCGAGACGTCCACGTTGTCCTGCACTATCTCGAACCTGACTGACGGGGTGACCTATTCAGTAACGGTGGTTGCGACCAACGGCGTGGGCGACTCGATTACATCAACGCCAGTCAGCGGCACGCCCGGTTCCGTTCCTGACGCACCCACCAATATCGCCGCAACTCCCGGCAATGGTGGTGTCACGGTTTCGTGGACGGCCCCGATCTTCGTTGGTGGTTCCGTAGTCACGAACTACACCGTGACGGCCGACGATGGCGACGGTGGCCTCTTTACCTGCACGACATCCACCACTTCGTGCACGGTCGTCGATTTGACGAATGGCACCACCTACAGCTTCACCGTGGTGGCCACCAACAGCACTGGTGACTCTGTGAGCTCCTCGTCAGTCTCGGCGACCCCGACTCGTCCCGTTTCGGTTCCCGATGCACCGATGAACGTAACGGCAACCGCCGGCAACGCCACGCTCGAAGTTGCGTGGTCGTGGCCCCAGAGTGACGGTGGTGCGGCCGTGACGAGCTTTCTCGTCACGGCGACGGACGGCGACGAGAACAGTTACACCTGTCTCGCCGGACCCGGCATCACTTCAATCTGGACGACCTGCACTATTTATGGACTTACCAATGGCGTTACCTACACCGTCACCGTGGTGGCCACTAACTCGTCCGGTGACTCGGTGAAGTCAACGGCCGTCACTGCGACCCCGTGCACGGCGCCCGACGCACCGCAACAGGTCTCCGCCACTCCCGGTGTCAACCAAGTGACGGTTTCGTGGAGTGCGCCGGTGAATAATGGCGGAGCGGCCATTGTCGCCTACACCGCCTACGCCTACGATCCGTATGACAATTTCGTCGGATTCTGTGCAACGGACGGTGAAGCGTATTCCTGCACCATCTCGGGGCTCACCAATTTCGTTACGTATCACTTCACCGTTATTGCGACGAATGCCGGAGGCGATTCAGCGAGTTCAGGGCTGCCGCAACTGCCGAATCCTCAGGCCATTATCGAGTGGGGTACCGGTTGGTTGGCCTACGACAACTCGTACGGCTTCTTGAGCTCAGACCCACAGACGCAGCAGAACTTCTCTCGTGCCAACGCGGGGGTCACCCAGGGCTGGGACTGCCCCGTGGAGTTCATGGCGCCCGGACCGAGTGACCGCGTCTATATCCAAAACACCTGCGGCGACATGTACTACATCGACTCCTCTGGAAACTACGTCTACAAGGGGTGGAACCTCTGGGGGAACGGCTACCAGTTCGCGATTGGTCCGAACGGTGAGTTGGTCTTCGCCTCTGACGACAACCCACTCCACGTCTACGACTACAACGCCAGTGCGTGGTACACGAAATACATCAACGGCTCCGAGTGTATTAACGGCGTGACCATTGATCGCGACGGGACGATTTGGATTGCCGACTCGTGTCGGGGCGATATCGCCTCAATCCCGAGCAATATTTTCGACGGTGTCAACGCCGGCTCTTACACCGTCGAGTGGCAGAACCTGTCCCTGTGCAACCCCTGGTGGTTGTCGACGGATAGCACCGGCACGATCTACATCGGCAATAACGGGTGCGAGCAGGGTTACGACGTCTACTCACCCGAAAAGGTTTGGAACTACGTTCCCACCCTGGGCAGCAACCCCAAGTTCGTTGGCGGCGTGGCCGGCATCGCAATGCCAATTGATTTCGGCACGACGCCACACTCCTTTATCGCGAGCTTCATCTGGGCCACGCCCCAGTCGCTGGAGCCGGACGCCCCTACCTCCGGGAATATCTACTCCTTTGGTGGAACCTGGATCCAGGGTCAGTGGAGTGCCCCGCAGTTCGGTGGACTGAATCATGGCAAGTCCATCTCGTATCGGTTGACCGCCACGGGACCGCAGGGCGATACCCACAGTTGCGTGACGAATCAGCGCGGCATCACCGCCTACGACTACGAGACGTACACCTGCGTGGTGGGCGGCCTTGTCTCGGGCGTGACGTACAACGTCTCGGTCGTCGCCACCAATGGATCGGGCGACAGTGCCCCCGAAGATCTCGGAACGGTCACAACGGGGGACCCGTCGGTCACCGTGCCCACACTCACGGGTACGGCCGTGAATGGCCGGCCCACCACGATTGCCGAGCTTTCAACCGATGGCTCGGACATCACCGTGGCTAATTTGCCGCCGAACTACATGGTGACGGTCTGGGCAACGAACGCCGTGCTGACAATGACCCAGGGGCGTCAGACCTCCACCACCCTGCAGGGCTCCTACTGGGGCGGTGGCAGCACCTCGGTGCTGTCATTTGTGGGCACCGCCGCGGCGATCAACAACGACCTGGCCCATATGACGATTACGCCCAACGCCACCAGTGAATCGGTGACGGTCTACGCCATCGCCACGCCGAACAACATCATCTACAACCCCGTGAATGGTCACTACTACGCATCAACGCTGGGCGCCTCTAGGACAATGAGCTTCGCCACCAACCTCGCGTACGCCTCGCAGCAGTCACTGCTCGGCCGACAGGGATACATGGCCACACCGTTGACTCGGGCCGAACTCAATTTCCTGAATGGCTTTGCGGCGAGCAACACCTACTACGGCGGTTCAGACGACCCGGCCTTCATCATCGATCCCACGACCGGGGAGCCGCTCTATCAGTATCTCTACGCCTACGACGACCCCAGTACGGCATCGACGAGTGACTACCAGAGTGATCCCAACGCTTCCTTCCAGCGTTGGTATTGGGTTTCGGGTCCTCACGCCGGCCAGCAGTTCGTCAACGGTGAACAATTGAGTGGCAACGCCACTGTGGCCACCGGTGTTAATGGCTACGAGTCACTCTTCTGTCCCTACGAGCCGAATGACGCCTTTCTGACCGAGACCGTGACGTTGGTCGCGGGGGGATGTCTGAACGACATCGCTCCCACTCTCTGGTCTTCGACGATGGTCGAGTTTGGCGGCATGTCCGGCGACGACGCTACCGGGACGGCCGAAGTCACCAGCTCGGGTACGTTCACCACGACCGAACCAAGGTTGCATGCCCCGACCTCGGTGGCCATTACGCGTGATGCCGTCAATGGCTATCAATTGTCGTGGGGTGAACCCGACAACGCGGCCAGCCTGGGTCTCAGCTGGTACCAAGTCATCGTCTACCTGAAAAATAGTGATGACTCCGAGACGGTCGCCTGGTCGACGTACACGGCGTCGTACACCCTGGCGGTGTACTTCGGCGGTACGTCCTTTCCCAACTCCTATCGAGTGACCGTGGTGGCGCACAATAGCTACGGCGTCGGCTACGAGAGTTCTTTGGACTTTACGCCCGCTCGTCCGAGTGACGCCACCAACGTGGCCTTTACGCCGGACTACTGGGGCGGCACCGTTAGCTGGACGTTGCCCACTATCAATGTGACCCGGTACTGGCGTGCCGAGGCCTGGACTTTAGATGATGACGGTGAGCCGTATCTCGCCTCGGCGCAAGAGAATTGGGATTCCAACGGGACCTCAATTACGTTGTACTCACTCAGCTCGGACCATACGTACAGTTTCATCCTCTACGCCTTCGACGCCTCGAGTCTTTCCTCAACTGGGGTCACGTTCACGGGTACTTCCCTGGATCCGTACCCCGCGATTTCTGATGCCTCCGTCTCGGTGCAGGGCAACGCCGTTACCGGAAGTTGGAATGTCGCCGCGGTCTACGGCGGTGTCTACGCCACCCGCATGTCTATCTACGCGATGGACGGCACCTACGTCACCGGATGTGCCACCTACACCGGACCGGGTGATGACAAGAGCTGTTGGATTGGTGGTCTGACGCTCTCAACTAACTACTACGCCATCATCCAGGGCTACGGCTGGTCGACGGGTTGGGGCGGTGGTGTGCGCGTGAACTTCACTACCGACGACGCCTACGTCCCCTCGAACTACTACGACGCGACTGGCGCCGACGGGTACATCTACTCGGCCGCCGCCACTCCCGACGGCAGCGTCTGGTACTACTCGACGACGGGAGTCCACCACGTCGTCAATGGCATCGATACCATCGTCGATGTCAGCGCCTACCTACCGGCCAACGTTGGTCTGAGCAAGATAACCGGACTATCGAACAACGGCGTGGCCTTCTCGACGAATGGCTACGACAACGGTTGGCTCGACACGGGCGTTCTCTACATCGCACCAGACGGAACCGTCTCCTACCTCGGCGACGGCGCGACGAACTGCGCCTCGACGATTGTGCCCTTCGGCGATCACTCCGTGCTAATCACGAACTTCTACGGCCTGACCGTTGTTGACCTCGACACGGGCAACTACAACCCACTGCCGGGACTGGGAATGCACGAGCAGATGTACGCCCAAATCATCCCTGCAAACAGTGGCGTGATCTACTTCCTCGATCGATCCAACAACCTGCTCCTGCACCGCTACGACGCCGCCGTTAATGGCACGCCTGTCTTTACCGATGTCGAGCTGACGCGGTACGTGGGTGAGTACGCCGTGATTGTTGACGGTGTGCTCTACAACCTCGAAAACCCCGCGTGGAACGACTACACCTTCACGGCCACGAATTTGACTACGGGTGTCATCAGCCAGGGCTTCAACTACTACGGGGTGATTGAGATTCCCCGCTTGATGAGCGTAACGGCTGCGGGCGATCTGCTCGGTGCCGGTGGCTCCACCTACTGGACCCTGACGGCCCAGCCCGTCACTCTGGCTTTGGGCTAGAGCCAGAACTTACGTTCTTACGGACAGCCCATGCCGGCTTCAGCGGCGCAACTGGGACAGAGCCACACGACCCC
>Ga0114975_10001085_pt1 | contig 19769 bp, 21 predicted proteins | sample S_130626_EF_Meta_FD_87031 | JGI IMG/M metagenome (GOLD analysis project Ga0114975, IMG submission 87031) | Freshwater microbial communities from Lake Simoncouche, Canada to study carbon cycling - S_130626_EF_MetaG | ecosystem: Environmental > Aquatic > Freshwater > Lake | place: Lake...
GAAACCTTTTTACCTTGTTCTACACAGCGAGTTTTTCCGTCCTTCACCTATTATGGTCTTCCTGCTTATTTGGGATTTGAAAATGTTGTTGCTGAATCAAATGAGTGTAAAAATAAATACGAGGTAACCCTATTAAATACCTCCAAAAATTCACCAGATACAACTATAACCCAACCATTATTTATGCAATATTATATAAATACACCCACTGGAAAAGAATATGTTACAGTTCATTATATCAAACCATCCAATGCGTATACTCTTATAAAAAACACGAGTATTTTTATAGATATTGCAACAATGAATGGGGTCGATTCAACAAGACCATTTACAAACAACGAATTTACAAAAATAACAAATCAAGGAAATGGAAGCGTGAATTCGTTTTTAGGGAGAGTCTCATTGATACCAACTCCTATAAATTTTGCATCAAGTGCCAATGGTGGCGAAGAACAACCAATTGTGAATTTTAATCCTCCTCTTGAAAGAGTTACACGTTTAAAAATTGGAATACGATATCACGACGGATCTCTGGTGGACTTTGGATTTCACGAATGGACTATTGCTTTGCAATTGGAATCTTATCTCCCATCCCAAAATGTAAAACTCACCCAAACTCCATTTTAAATATTTCCGTATTTTATGGAGTTTAAAGATATGACACCTAGACAGATCATCGGAACAAGTGCTATATTAAATGCCCTTCTCGTAAAAGAGGGTTTACGTTCCTCTTTTTTATTTCAACCACCCGAATATTCGGATGGGTATGTTTCTACGATCAAAGGAAGAAAATCTGTACAATTTCGTGCGAAAACATTAAAAAAATATGTAAATGGTTTGGAATCTCGTAATATCAAAAATGGTATTATCTATTCGAATTCTAAATCATCTTTCAGATGCCCGGGTTCCGAGCCATTTGGTCTATATGTTTTATTAACAGACTCTACGCTCATACATTTGTTTACAATCAAATGCATCCCTGTTAAAATAATGGAATTTGTAAAAAAAGCAAATGTTATTTTTAGAAATCATAAAAGAATGTTACACAATATAGGTATATATGTAAAAACAACACTTGCGATGAAAGATATCGGATCTATAAAAGTTCGGTAAAATTATACTTTTGAGCATTTTGACGAATGGCCCAAATAATATTTTCTAATGTGATCTTTTCCACGCTCATTTTTTTATAATAGTGCAACGATATGTTTTTCCCTCGCCACGTAGTATATATTCCATATCTCCCATTTTTTATGAATAATTCTTCGCCCATAAAGGACCCTTTGTGAAAGGTGTTACTATTGTCCACAATTTCATTTATATTGTATTCACCGTCTCGTAATTTATCCAAATCAATGTTTTGTTTTACTTTTGTGAATTTTGTTCCATTTTCATCACTTGTAACAATAACCGATCCTGTACGACCAATAATTAATTTATTTTCTTCGTCTATTATTATTTCTTCCTTTCCTTTTGCATCCAAAGAAGAAATATGTGCTTCGATATTTTCCAAATATTCGTGGCATAACTTATCGAGGTTCTCTGCATTTTCTAGATTTTCTTCGAGCTTCTTTGTATATTGATAATCAAAAAGGTTGGAAAAATATTTCATTAAAAATTCAATAACAATAATTCCCATATGAGTAATTTGCAATTTGTTTTTCTGGAACCCAACCTTTTTCTTTACTAGTTTACGAATTATATTTTCCCCCATTTCGTATACAGGTTTTTCAACCTCAGTGCCTTCGATATCTTGTTTCACAACATATTTTCGTTCTTGAATAATAGAAACTAAATTGGCAAAAGTAGAGGGTCGCCCAATACCAAGTGTTTCTAATTTCCTTATTAAAGAGGCTTCGGTATAATATGGATCCGCGCTTTCTACGTGAAAATCAGATATTAATTTTTTACAAATTAACGAAGAATGTTGTGGTATATTTTTTAAATAATGATACGATTCACTACTCTGTATATGTTGTGTAGGTTGAATAATATACCATCCATCAAAAACAACTAGATTACTCGTACAATCCATTGTTTTGAATGGAATCGGCGTGGTTAAACTACTCTGAAAGGATTGTACAACTGCTTCACTCATACAACTTTCTACAGTATTTTTCCAAATAAGTTCATAGATGCGATTTTCTTTGGGGGGGACGTCGCCAGCCAAACTTTTCATAAGAATATTTGTAGGCCGAATTGCCTCGTGTGGATGCGTTGTTTGAGTTAATATAGATAAATTAGGGTGAACATATTTTTCCCCATATTTTTTGGTTATATAATCCCGCGCTTGCGACAAAAAAGATTCTGCGTAAAAGGTGGAATTTGTCCTGGGATATGTTATATACCCTTTTTCGTATAATTTACAACACCCTTGCATAATTTCTTTCGAAGATAGCGGTAGAGACTGAAGTAGACGGCTTGTTGTAAAAGGATATGGTGGTGGTTTTCGAGAAATTTGTACATAATGGTGTTTTATGGAAAAAGAAAATGACATTGATTTTGTTAAAAAATCCGGTATTCGTTCTTCCTCGATAGTCATTTCAAAGACAATATTTTGAGAAGTAAAATATCCTTTTATAGAATAAGTTATATTTTGGGTTGATGGTATTTTATAATTATCATAAATAATTCGTAGGGCTGGCGTTTGACAACGACCAGCGGACAAAGATTTCTCTGTGTTTCTAGAAATATGTTTCCATAATAAAGGGGATATTGTGTACCCAAGAAACATATCTAGGATTTGTCTACATTGCTGAGCTTTTACCAGATTCATATCAATAACAGTTGGATTCTGTATAGCTCGAAGTATACACGTTTCCGTAATTTCATTGAATATGATACGAGGTGTACTCAATGGCAACTTGAAAGCATCGCAAATGTGCCAAGCAATAGATTCCCCTTCTCGATCATTGTCAGTTGCAATAATAATATCTTTGTGTTTTTTGATTTCTTTCTTCAACGCTGAAATGTACTTATTCGCGAGCAACGAATAACTAGGAATAAGCGTAGTTTTATCGATTGATTTTAGATCCTTTATTTCTCGTATATGACCACAAGATGCTATACACTTGTAATTATCACCAAGATAAGACTCTATAATTTTACATTTAGAAGGAGATTCGACTATGACGAGAATCATTTTATAATTATTAACAAATAAAGTTTAAGCATTTTTATAATTCTTCCATCGAATGTTTTTGGGCTCTATTTTTATTTCCTCTTTTTCGTTATTTAATTTTTCTGCTTTTTTCAGAGCACTATCTATATATATTTTTTTCAAAAGAGTTCCCACTTCAAAAGATCCTTCGTGTTGATCTATTTTACCATCTTCTATTTTTGAAAGAACATCCAGGAATTGATAAAAAATGGTCAAATCGATCTCTGACTTTCGTACCTTATTGTATATATCAGTGTAATAGGTAAACATAAAACTGCATTCAACCATTGCTTCGATGTGTATTTCACTTGGATCACTTGTCCCCTTCATTATATCAAGCAGTTTTTCAACATCGGTTCTTAACAATTGACTATGTTTTAAACTGCGTATATTTTGTGTTTGATCCTCCACATTATTGGCTTTAATCATTTCTTGTAAAAGGAGTTTATCTTGTTGATTCATTTTAATTATTATTATATTTTTATTTAATATGAAACGAAATAATAAAAAACGGTATAGTGTTAAAAAACGATATAGAAGACGATCCAGGTCATTTAGAGGTAAGAGGAGCAGGAGATTCTATGGAGGGATAACCACTGATGTTGTATATAAAATGGCTAAGCCAGATCCTACCATTAAATCACAAGCAATTGCTTCTGCTCAAGTAAATAATTTAGCAGATGTGCTAAATAGTGTTAATAATAAATAATTTTATTATATATGATAGGGACTTTAGCCTTAGCACTTGCTATTTTTGGAACTTTTCACGGAACTCTTTATGCATATAGCAAAACAGACGAGATAAAAAAGAACTGGCCTATGTATAGATGTAATCCTACTTATATGTTTATGGCAGATGATATTTCAGAAAATTTTGAATATTGTTTGCAACAGACAAGTACAGCAACATTTGGTAATTTATCGAAATCTCTCACAGATATGCAATCACAAGGGTTTAGTTTACAATCTATTACAGCAGGAAATATATCATCCTTGCTGAAAACAATGAATGCCTCAAACAGTAATATTGGATTTTCTTTCACTTCTTTATTAAATAAAAGTGGGGCCATTAATGTGTTGGTGATGTCAATAATGTCTGTATTCACTGATATTTTAGGTAAATTGGGTCAAATAATAGCTTCTACGGGTGGTATGATGAATTCGGGTACAGCTGGTCTTAGTATTGTGAACAATGAATTTAGCAAGTACATGAATATGTTATCTTAAACTTATTTCAAAAGAAATTAATGAAAATATAAAAATAGACATTTATATTATGTGGAATTATGAAACATATAATAGTGATTGTCAACTATTAACCAGTCGCGATCCATCGTTGGATTATATGGTAATAAAGCAAAGAATGGTGGATATGTTAAAAGACAAAACAAATCTAGAAATTGAAAAAATCGAGGCAATTTTAGTAAACAAAGATCTTCGAGCAGTTCAAGAGATGAAAACACTTGTAGATCCCATATTTGATAGTGCAATGGGAAATATTCATGATGAAAATCATATTGGGTTCATAAATATACTTCTAACACAATGCACGATTCTTTTTACGATTCGTTATGTAGAACCATATTCGGACAAAGAGCCTTCAATGGAAATGTACGATGCTTTAAAGATAGATTGGTGGGATTACACTGCGTTAAAAAGAGACATATTGACGAAAAAAGGTGAGGTTTTTTACGATTATGAAAATTTGCGTTGTCTATTGGGTTACGAAAAAGGGGAATTTTTTGAATACACATTAGAGAACATATCGGATCCAACTGTTGTGATTTTTCTTGTTAAATGGATGAACCGTTTTTCCTCAGATGAGGAAATACGATCTTTTTTTCAAAATATTCATCATTGTGAAATCATAACTACATCACGATTTGCAGATGCAGTAAAAATGACTCCATATGAATTTTTAGAACACGATATTCAACACGTGTCTTCCAATAATTGTTGGAGGCAGGGGTATGATTTAAACAAATTTTATAGATTTTATAATTATTGTTCCGAAAACTTGGAAAAAGACAAATTTAGAAAAATACGCGTGTTTATGTTTTTTGAGATTCACGAATCTCAATGTCATCTTAATGTAGATGAATTGGTTACGGTAACAAGAGAGAAATCTAAAATACCGTATTTTAAATATTTCAAAAACGAAGTGACCTCTAGAGGTGATATTTATTACAGACGATTCAGAGATAAAAGAGATTTGATAGAAATGATTCCTCCGAGTAAAAGAACGGATGAAGGAACGATTGAATATTTAATCGAATGCATTGATTTGTACAAGTTAGAATACGATAAATGGAAAAGTGTAAATGGTTTAGGCAAACGAGTGAAAAAAACACGAAAAGACAAACAAACTGTGAAACGAAAAACCAGACAAACCTTTAAAAAAAATTTGAGGTGAAATCTTTTTGACGAAATATGCTATAGTTACGTAAATAATATTATATTTATAACTTATGTCTAGCGATAAAATTCAGGATTTACCAGAATTACAAGTGGTTGGTTCTATTAAATCATATAAAGATGAAAGTCAAGATTTATCAGAATTGTCAGAATTATCGGTTATTGGAACTATCAAGCCGACATATTGGTCATTATATTGGCATTGGGCATTGGGCTTTATTATTCTTCTTGTAATTTCAATATCGATCGCAGTTCCTATTGTTATTGCCAAACACGCTAATATTTACAAGGCTGACTGGGCGGCGAATCGGTGTAAATTACATATTATGCCAATTGCAGGTTATATTCAGAAAGATGAGAATGAAACAGTACTAGAATCTACTGAAAAAAATTTTCAATATTGTTTAGGTAACTCTTTTAACAAAACAATGAATTTGCAAATGAATCCATTGTTAGATATTCAAAATATTTTAAACGAAGGCATTTCTGCAGTAAATACTGTTTTGGAAGATGTTGTAATTTTAGCAAACGCTTCTTTGTCCGAAATAACTAGCATTTTTCAAGGAGGGGTGAATAATGTAGAAGATATTGCTGTTATTCTCTACTATGGATTTATCTTAGTGTATGATATTTTTAGAAAAATTCTAATGTCTCTTTTTTCTACATTGCAATTTAGTTTAACAGGAATGACGTGGGGGACGTTATTTATAAGAATGTTGTATACATCGGTAATGAATCTAATTGTTTTGTTTTATGCAATCACTGTTGTACCCACCATACCATTTTGGATATTTATTTTTCCTCTTGTTTACTTTATTCTTTTTACTTTTTTGTTAGTTATATCCGAGCAATTTAAGAGTTGGATTTTCATTATTATAGATGCGGTGGCTTCAGCAGAACCATTTACAACAATGAAACAAACTCCCAAATTAAGTTTATGTTTTGACAAGAATACAATGATCAAAACTAAAAAGGGGTTGTTAAAAATATACAAATTAAAGCCTGGGACAATACTTTGCAATGGAGATATTGTAACCGCTGTGTTTAAAACAGTTGCGCCATCCAAAATGTTTAATTTAAATGGAATCATAGTCAGTGGTGATCATTATGTGTATAGAGGAAAATGGATAAAGGTGAAACATCATCCGGAAAGCGTGGAGATAGAGTATAGTGCTAAATATTTGTATTGTTTTAACACGAGTTCGAAACGAATTTTTATAGATGATTTATATCAAGAACAAATGTTTATGGATTGGGATGAATTACCCGATTCTACTATTCAAAAAATAGTAAAGTATTTGAATGCAACTAATGCCGGAGCAATTCAACAATTAGATAAAGGATTTATCCGAAATTTTCCCATAAAAATGCTTAGTGGATACAAGAAAATATCAAGGGTTCTTCCGGGAGACATATTAAATGGAGGAATTCGTGTTATGGCGGTTGTTCGTATGAATAAAAAAAATTCTAGATTATATCATTTAGTGACAGATGCGGGGTATATTAAAAATACTCGATCCTTTAAAGATTATAATTTTATTATAGATAAATTATTTTATATGTGTTAATATTATGAATATTATTATTGGTAAATGGAAGGGAAATCTTGAAACAGTTGGATTATTATTACTATTGATAATTATTATTGTATCACACGTGGGATGTTCGTGCTCGCGTCTAGGCACAAGCCATCTTTATTCGATTTACAGTGATATGAAAGAAGGATTTCAAGGAATACACAATTTTACAGATTTTGCTTCTGTAAATAGTTCTCCTCCCAACCCTCAAAAATGGGAACAACCCGATTTATTGGTTGTTCCGGGGGAACCTCTACCACAAGGAGTTATAGATATAATAAATCGTCCAAAACAAAAGATACCACTTCCCTCGGGAGAAACAGATATGTTTTCGACTACAAATTTTAAAGGTAGTTGTTGCCCCAACAGTTTTTCTAACAGTATGGGGTGCGCGTGTATGACTCTTGGTCAATATAAGTATTTGAACGAACGAGGTGGTAATAATTCTCCTCCGCAAGTAGGATTTTAAAACATATTAAAATAATTTTACAAAATATTAAAAATGAAGATTAATCTCTTACTAAAAATACAGAAAAAGGTAGAATTATTTTCGTGTTTTCTCAATGAACTTGAAAACGCGAAAGAAGATGTTGATAATGATTGTCGCATTAAACTTGATACAAAGAATTTTGAAAATATTGTGTGTGACTTTTTTAAATTGTTCAAAGAAATAGATCGAGAAGCATTGAATGATTTGTCTGAAAAAATAAAGAATGAACTATTGTTGACGTGTAAACATCAATTTATAGAAGATGATATAGAATATAATATTGATTGTGAAATGCATATTTGTTACTGTATTATTTGTGGCGTTGAAAAGTAAAAATGTCTGAATACCTGGTGTTATATTTAATAAAAAATAGAAAATTATTTGAGATTCTTTTGTTTGGAATGTTTGACTCGTTTTACCCGATTTTTTTTTGTTTGGTTTCTTTTCCCTTTACCTCCACTTTTATCACAATTTCCGTAAATGCAACTACTAAATAAGTCAAATAGGTTATATGATTTCGGACTAACTGTGGGAATTCTGTGATTTGTGGATATTGGCATAGCCATACTTTTTGCATATTCAGATAAATAAAATTCGTCATATCGCGATAAATCTAACGATCTACGATACTTTAATAATTTCTCTCTTTCTTTTGCGGTTAAACCAGTGGGCATTTCAGCGAATTCAAATATAGGTCTTTTCTCACTTACCCAATTATTATAAACACGCAAAAATGTAGTTATGCATTCATCTAAATATATGCCAACTTCATTTTTATATTCCTTTGGAATAGCAAGTCCTAAATCTAATATATTCTTAAATCTTTCTACGATACAATCAAAACTGGAGAACGTTGTACCTTTAATACTAAATGGATGTTCGTCGGCTTTTTCCAGTATTCCTGTTAATCTACACATCCCTTCATGTAATTCGTAAAATAAACACAATTTGATTTTATCCAAATCTGTTACAGATAAATAGTTATTCATAATGCAATAAGTATAAAATTTATGCATTTCTTTCATGGAGACAACTGAAAGAGAACACGCCCTTGTAGAATTTTTTGCATGTAATGCATCGTGATACAAAAATTCAAAAGGGGTAAAACATTGACCGTCAGCATCTTGGGGAAAAGAAACAAGTTCACAATAGTATACTTTATTAAAATAAGATAACACTAATTCATTTGAATCAAAATAATTCATCCATTTAATTAAAAATATGTCGGCAGGCATTACAATAGACTTATCTGTAATACTATATTCGCCTTTATGGTCACCTAACAAAAACATCAATGAATAACCTACATATCTTTTACCTTGTGGAAAAAATTGGTTTAATAATATTTCTTTCATCACATTATAAGATGTCCAATTTTTGTTTTTTATATACTGATAAATTATAAGTTCATTGTTTTGATTTACATAAAATCTTGTAAAGGGACTACTAAATAAAATACTACATTGCAATGAAAAAATATTTATGAGTCCTATATAATTCGGGTCATCTATATTCTCTTCTACAGAAAGTATCATTTCTTCAAAATTTCTTTTCATCTCTGCTAATATTACTAGATCTCGAACAGGATCAGTTTCTATAGATACCGTTTTTCCACGACAACTTTTTATAAATCCGTTTTCTTCTATTAATTCTAAATTTGCACGCGCTTCTTTTTTTATCAAGACCAAAAGTTTTCTTACTATAAATTGATAATCGATATCTGTTCTTCTACTTGTTAGTAAAAAACAATATATATCATATTCTTTGTATTCATCTTTATTCATATTAAGTCTATAGAATATATTAATTGTGATATGCATATTCATTATTTGCAGTATTGAAAAGTAAAAATGTCTGAATAATATATGTCAGATTCAGACGATTCAGATATAGAAGACCCACCTCTTATATCGGTCCCAGAAAATACCATCGATCCTCTTATATCGGTCCCAGAAAGTGGAATACTTTTTGGAGAAGAAGCTATGGAATTTCGGGATTTTTTTGAATTTCAAAATTTTAAATATTTATATGATCATACATATTCCGTTGGCGACACATCTACTAATGGATTTGTGAAAGAATTAACTTATATGCGAAATGGTTATATTGCACACACATTATTAAAATCTTCCACTTTTATTGATAGCGATAACCTCTTTTATGAGGGTGTTGTTGGACAATATACTAACAAAATGTCTCTTATATATCCGTGTTTTGTAGAAACTTATGGAATATATCAATATACTTCTGACAAAAACCCCGAAACTTATACTTACAAAGAAGGTGAAAGAGTCGGATTATTGGTTGGGGAAGATAAATGGACTGTAGGTGTAATTGATAAATTTGAAACACGTGGGGTACACCGCGTACTGAGAGTTTTTTTTGGTAATAAAGAAATAAATAGTAAAGGAAATATAGTGTGGAAAAGTAAATACAGTTCTATTGTAGACGAAAATGAAATACAAAATCGCGTTGTACCATTATTAGGCGCCGATACATATAATTATTTAAAAAAACAGAAATCAAATCATATAGAGATGTTTAAAAATAAGTTTAAAATAGTAGAGTTAGATAAATCTGGTCTAATAAGCTCGTGTGTTGATCCTACTCAAATTTGTATCAATATTCAATATATAAAAGATAGTAAAACTTTATATTATCATATTGGGAAGAATATGAGGTCGAATCCTATCCCCTTCTTTTGTTATGAACTTATAAATATACTATATCAGGTGTATATGCCTTTGGCAATGATGTCGAGAAATTTTACTCATTATGATTTGCATTCCAAAAATGTTTTATTATATTATATTGGGGATGATAAATATATATATTATTACTACCATTTACCAGATGGGACCACAACATCTTTTAAATCACAATATCTCGTCAAATTAATAGATTACGGAAGAAGTTTTTTTGATGATCCTTCGAACCCCAGTGTTTTTGGTAATTCTGCAAGATTATATAATTTGATATGTGAAACGTGTAGAGAGTGCGGTTCAAGTGAAGGTTATCAATGGTTTCGAACTACTAGGAATACACAATATATACATAGTCAAAAATCAAACGCAAGTCACGACTTGCGATTATTGAACGATTTGAGAGAAGATGCTTCGGATAAGTTAATACCTACAAATAGTGAAATTTCTCTTTTTTTGAATAAAGTAGTATATTATAATATTTACGATAGTAAATATGGCACCAATGAAAAAAAGGATGCTTTTGATGAATCATCTTATTATGATTCCTTTTTTGGTGTTAGCAAAATAAATACGGTAAGAGATGCATTCAGGGAATTAAATAGAATAATTAAATTGCCTAATTATACAAGTGGAACCAAAATTAACCATAAAAATGAATTGTATGAAGGAAAATTCAACTGGGGAGAATTGCACATATATACAGACCGACCTATCGAATATATAAATCGTTCCAACCTGACTGAATCAATTGGAGGGTTTCATAAAAGTAGAAAAATGCGTAACCGGTATAACCGGGTTAAAAAGCGGAAACAAACTAGAAATCGTTTAAAACGTCTCAAATATTAAACATACAATCCTTTAAACATTTCATCTTCTCGATTTAATTTCAAGAGTTTATCAACAATTGTTTTTGTTACCTTAAAAGGAAACTCTATGTTGAGTGTTTTTTCTTCGAACAGTTGTGTACCAGGTTTCATCAAACGATATAGATTGATTTTGGTGAATATAGTTTCTAAGCACCTCTTTAAATTTCGAACACCCTCTTCTTTTCCACATCGAGTCTCAATAATATAATCGAGTGCAGTATCATCTATTACTACATCATCGGGATCAATGGTAACTTGTTCATATATTTTGGGAAGAAGGTAGTTTTTCGCTATGACTGTTTTTTCTTTTCGAGAGTAACCTTTTGTTCCTATACAATACATTCTATCTCGTAAAATAGGGTTGATCTTAGATTCTTCGTTATAGCTAAAAATAAACAAACATTTGCTGAGATCAAAATCAATTTCACTGAAAAACCGATCGTGAAATTGACTATTCTGGGTTGTGTCTGTCAAATGAGTTAGGATACCTGTTATTTCTTCTCCTTTGGGTGAATCGCTTATTTTATCTAGCTCGTCGAAAAATATCACTGGGTTCATACATTTTGACTGAATGAGAATCTGAACAATTTTTCCCCAATTGCTTCCTTCATAGGTAAAAGAATGTCCTTCTAAATGACTTCCGTCATTTGCGCCACCCAAAGCAATAAAGGCAAACGGTCTGTTAAATATCTTACTAATCCCTTCTTTGACGAGTGTTGTTTTGCCTGTACCCATAGGACCTTTTATGGCGATAGCATTTCCCATGGAATTCGGATTTGCAATGAATTGACCCACCATTTGCATAATTTGCATTTTGGCATCATTCAACCCATAGACACATTCATCCAGAATTTTCTGAGAATTTTCCATAAAGTCCGAACATTTTTCAATCCCGTCTTTCAGCGAAACATTAAGATTATTGTATCTGTGAAAAGGTATATTCATAAATCCTTCCACCCAATGCTGTAGTTTGTGGAATTCTCCTGAACTAGGATCGATGAATTTTAAAGAATTAATCTTTTTCAATGCAATCGATTTAATATTTGGATCAATATCCGATTCGATGACAGTAATTCTATATGGTTTTTTTACTATACTATTCTCGTTGATTTTTTTCATTTCCTCAATGCATTTGTCTTGCTCGACGGGTTCCAATGTACCAAAAAAAGAGATATCATCCGATTTTTTGGATTTCATCAATTCTTTAAATGTTTCCACGTTTTTTTCTTGAATGCGCTTTTTTGTTTTTTCTTGTTTTTCTTCCTTTGATTTTATTTTAGAATTGCAAATATCCATAAAAGTTTGAATTGTTTTATTTTCGGGGTCCTTGCTTTGGTGGGTTTCAAGGAAACTTAAAATGGCTTGGTCTGACCATAACGCGTTATCTTCATCGCTTTCTTCATCGCTGTCTTCTTCTTCACTATCTTCTTCGCTATCCTCTTCGCTTTCATAGATATAATCTTCGTCTTCTTCGTCTTCTTCGTCTTCTTCGTACTCTTCGTCTCTTCTCGTCTTCTTGGGTTCTATTGTGTATATAATATTAAACACTTGCTCTTTTTCTTTTGGTTCTTTTGGGTCTCTTTCCCGCCTTTTTCCCCTTTTCAAAGAATTCGCAATGTCCTGTATTTTATTTCGTGTATCATCAGACGAAATAAATTTATTCACCAATGCTTTTACTTCATCCTTTTTTTTGGGGGAAGGTGGTTTTTCACGTCTTGACCTCTTTCTCGAATCAACATCAGTTTCCGAAAGCGATCCTTGAGAGTCTTTATCTTCCTTTTTATCCATTTTTATAATAATATATTATTAATTTTAAATAATATTTAATATCACTTGAAAACGTAATAAAGATCCAGTCTTTATATTGGTCTCTTATATAAATAAAAATTGATTTAATTATAATTTGATATTACTTAAATAAAGATGGAAAAGAGATTCACGCAAAAGGTAGAAGACTACATTTCTAATCTAGTAGATGGAATACAAAAAAAAATTAATGCGTCAGAAATGCCGGAAGGAGCCAAAAAAGATATTTTGGATTATATTCAATCTTATGAAAAATTGAATATAGACAAATCAGACTTTCTCAAGCGGAAGCGTCAACAAGTGGTTGTTCCTGTATGTATGAGATGTATATCGAAGCGCTCCAATGGAGAACAGTGCTCGCGAAGGAAAAAAGACGGTTGCGACTTTTGTGGAACTCATTTCAAGGGTTCGCCATATGGAACATTTGAACAAGAAAACGCAGTTACAATGACAAAAGTCGAAGTATGGGCACAAGATATATGTGGAATTCTCTATTACATAGACAATGAGATGAATGTTTACAAGACGGAAGACATTGTCAACAATAAACCAAACCCAACTGTGATAGCGAAATATGAAAAACACGGAGAAATGTATTCAATCCCCACCTTTCATATTTAATATAATTTTAAATATAAATATAACAGTTTTATTACATAAAATGTTGAAATTCGTCCTGCTTACTCTTTTTTGCTCAAGATCGTTTTCCAAACAAATTCACACAAAATCAATAAAACATACACTGAAACCGCGAACTTTGAATCAGCAAAAATATGTCGATTCTCTGAACACAAACGATCTTGTTTTTTGTCTTGGTCCAGCGGGAACCGGAAAAACATTGTTTGCGTGCAATGAAGCTATGAAACAATTACAAAATGGAAATATTGATAGAGTTGTCATTACCCGCCCCATTGTTGCTGTGGAAGACGAACAGCTCGGATTTCTTCCTGGAAATATCAACAAGAAGATGGATCCTTGGACACGCCCTATTTTTGATATTTTTTCAGAGTATTATAGTTTAACCGAAATTACACGAATGATGAAAGACAACATTATTGAGATATCTCCGCTTGCATATATGCGTGGAAGAACATTTAAAAACTCCTTTATTATCGCTGATGAAATGCAAAACAGCTCCCCGAATCAGATGTTAATGCTTACTACTAGAATAGGAGAGAATACGAAAATGGTTGTTACAGGAGATTTGAAGCAGAGTGATAAAAGTATGTATAATGGATTATCCGATTTTATAGAGAAATTTTCGACATATCAGAACAAATGTTCTATTTCTTTGATTCAGCTGACAACAGACGACGTGGAAAGAAGTGAGATTGTAAAAACAATTCTGGACATTTATTCGCAACCAAAGCAAGTGTCGAAAAGTTATTATAAAGATGTATTAAAAGACCAGGTAAATCAAGCATCCAAAACATCTCGTACCGACATTTCTCTATCGGATGACGCTGCGATGATTCCAAAATCACAAATGCGATAATTTAAGGTAAAAGCTTAAAAAATTATTATTTATAATAAACAATGAGTAAACAGATAATATCTAGTTTTTCTACCCGCCAAGATTTTATGAATTTGTTGAAATCGAATCCGGGATTGATCATTATTAAATTTGGAGCTACCTGGTGCAAACCGTGTCAAGCCATCACCCCTGTTTTAGAAGGATTTTTTGCTACGTCTCCCCCCAATGTCATATGTGCAGACGTGGATGTTGATGAGAGTTTTGATTTATATGCTTTTATGAAATCCAAAAAAATGGTAAATGGTATTCCAGCCATATTAATGTACAGACGTGGAAATATCACCTTTGTACCAAATGACTCTGTTTCAGGGGCAGATCCAACCGCATTGCACAATTTTTTTAGAAGATGTGGCAACCATTTAGCAGAGGTTGAAAAAATGTACGCAAAGCCTGCGCCTCTAACCATTCCCGTACCAGAGACTGTTACTGAGATTGAGGCAGAAAAGATTTAAAAAATAATAGTAAATTACTAGAAGAGCGAATGGATACTTCAGAAGATCGTATGGAAAGTTTTGAAAAACAACTGGAAATTATGATGAATATTATAAAAATGCAGAAGGACCAGATAGATTACCTTTTAGAAAAGGTAATGTATCCGAAATTAGTAAAAAGAGATATGTATGGTGTGCACAATGAGTATTCGTGGTTCGAAGATTCTCCTTGTTTAATATTTTCCAATGAAATAACAAACTTTTCTACCATTGCAAATTTTTCTATTATTGCTAATAATTGTGTTTGGACTGAATGCAATTGGGCATTAAGTGCACTTAGACAATGGGGGGTTTCATTTCAATTACAGGTTTCACAAAATGGACTTGTTGAATGGAAATGTAAGAATAGAAATACAAACCAAACAGTAAATCATCGAGGCACTAATAATACAATATTCAGCTTTAGTTGTAATTTGGATAAGCGAATCACTTGTGATATGTTGGATGCAATTACTACATTTTTTGAACGAATAGATTTAACGGAATATAAAAAGATGGATGAGAGCGAGATGATAAAAATCAGTTTTCTCCTAAAGAACACAGTTGGATTTTAATTTAAAAACAGTAGGTATATTTACCTTAATGCAGGATTCCATTGGAGTTTATAAACAATTAGAAACACGCTTTTTCCAGACTTTTAGTGAGAAGAATTATTTTTTCGAAATATCGAAATGTTGTGGATATTCAGAGCTGGTGAATGTTGCAAAGGAAGGCACGTTGCAAATGCTATACGATAATGTATCGAGTATCTTTGGGAAAAACTGTAAATTATATATAATTCGTGAAAGCGAGCGTTTATGGATCCCCAGTTCAAATGATATTATCAAAGAGTATCTCAGGGAAACACCGCAATTGAAACCGGAGTATCCTCTCCCAGCTAATATCGTGTATAAAATATATATTGATGATGGATCGTGTCATATTAACCATTATCAAAAACCTATTATGCCCCCACCAATTAATATTTGTTTGACTTGTCGTATTCACGAGTAAAAATCACCAAAAACAAAGTATTCCGTTAATTTAATGGAAATGGATTTAGATATTCAGAATTATTCCTTTGAGGAAATCCTACATTTGTTCAAGATTCCATCCAATTTTGACGAGAATGATTTGAAACGAGCAAAACAACTTGTATTAAAAAGTCATCCAGATAAATCAAAATTGTCTCCTGATTATTTTCTATTTTATTCAAAAGCTTATAAGATATTGTTTTCTATCTATGAATTTAAAAACAAGTCTAGGTTGGATCAAACAACTGAATATAGTGTCGAGGGGGGAGATTCACATTTAAAAACATACTTGGAAGAAAATCAATTGGCTGATAAAAAGTTTTGTAAATGGTTCAATGCAGAATTTGAAAAACGAAAGGATAAAGAAGAAAGTATTGGTTACGAAGAGTGGTTAAGGTCGGACGAAAATATTGAGACAGCGAATATCAAGATGAATGAAATGAATGATTTTTTTAATTCAAAGAGAGTCGTTGTTCACGAAAAGGTGAAAGAATATTCTTATGGAAATAATAACTATACAAATCTTTCAAAGGAAGAAGCTTATCACTCCGATATGTTTAGCTCATTACATTACTCTGATCTAAAACAAGCTCATACCCAGTCGATTATTCCAGTATCCACTGAATTTAAACAATTTGCAGATGTAAATCAATATAAAACACATCGGCAAATGGAGGATCTTAAAAATCGCCCATTGACAGAAGAAGAATCCAGAAAATTTTTACAGTCAAAAAATATGGCAGACGAGGAGGAATCAATGTCTAGAGCATATTATTATGCAATGAAGACACAAGAATCTGAAAAGGCAAATCGAGATTTTATGGCGAAAATGAAATTGCTCGAGTTTCAGAAAAAATAAATGATAATTATATGATCAGTTATATAATTATTCTTTTTTTATTGATGTTGATATTGTTTTTGTATCAAAGATATCAATCGAAACAGTATGTAGATGATAATTATTTTATAAAAAAATACTTGGTACAAGAATCTATATCCAAGACAGGAAAACCTATTTTATGGATTTACATACCTTCTATTCCAAATACACGAAAATTACAGACATTTGGAGATGGACATTCTCTTGGACTAAACCAAGAATACCTTTTTTTAACATTAAAAAGTATTATTAAATGCAACGATAAATCATTCACTATTTGCATTTTAGATAATTATTCTTTTAATAAGATAATTCCTGGTTGGGAATACAATATTAATGAATTATCTCCGCCTTTATCGTGCAACTTGATAAATTTGGCAATGGCAAAAGTACTTTATTATTATGGTGGTTTAATAGTTCCTATATCCTTCCTGTGTTTTAGAGATCTTATTGATATGTATCAATACGGAACAAAAAATGACAAATTATTTATATGCGAAAACATTAATAAGAGTGTTTCTTCTTCTCACCACGAGTATACTACAGATGTTACATTTATGGGATGTAGACCGGAGAATCAAACTATTTATGAATATGTAAAATATGTGGAAGTCACTATTTCCAAAGATTACACGGCAGAATCTAAATTCTCGGGAGTTTTTAACGATTGGTTTTTGGAAAAAAATGTGACCATTATCAATGGAAAGCGCATCGGTGTAAAAACAAAAACATATAAAAAAATAACAATTGAAGACCTGTTTAGTGAAACATATATCCCTTTGAGCAAAGACGCATATGGAGTCTATATTCCTTCTTGTGATATTTTGAATAGAGTAAATTATGAATGGTTCAGTAGGCTATCAAAGGAAGAAGTGTTGGTTGGAAATACAAATATACAAAAGTATATTTTGTTAACTTCTGCCGATGATCCACCAATCCGAAAACACAACAACTGGATTGCTTTTTGGAAAGTTCCATCAGATGTTATTATTTACGGACTTAAACCGGTTGGTGTTGGGAACCCTCCACGAGTTTATCCTCGTTGATAAAATAAACAATTTCATATTCAGAATGAAAGTATATTATTTTATAGTAAAACGGTATTGAATTTATTTTGCATATTTGGCGTACAACTGTTATAAATGATTTGTATATAAACGGTTTTTTTGTAAGATACTTTTTCTGAGATTCTATATAGTAGGGAGAACATTCTTCCAAGAAAGGAGTAATCAAGTTATTTAGTTGACACTTTTTGAAAAAAGATTTGTCAATCATATATTTATTATTATTGGATGGTTCTATTTTATCGAATAACCCAAACAATATACTAATTGGGATATGTTTCTTAAAAATTTTCATTTAATAATAATCAATATTAAAAAATGTTCTTAAAAATATTATTACTAAAGAGAGCCAATTCAATTACATCTTCGTGGATATTATGGAAGATTGTTATATATTTACATATATATGGAATGATATTGTAAACATCATCATTTTTGACAAATTCGTAAAAATTATATAATATATCAATCACAGAATACCCTTCTTTATGCAAATTATAAATAATTATAATGGCGTTATGTAGATTTCCCTTTTTTAATTCTTCAATGTATTCTCGAAATACCGATTGTTTTATATCACTTGAAATTTGTTTTACAATATTTAATGTGATATCCATTTTTAATAATTTATATTTTTCCATATTGTTAATCATCTGATTAATATTGGAGTCAATAATGTATTCCTCTGCTTCTTTATCGATAACAAGTTCTTCATTTGTTTTGATGTTATTATAAATTTTATATAACCCATCACGGGATATCTTTTTGACTTCCACAATATGGAGTAGAGACTGAATGGTCAATGACACCTTTTGAGGATTCGAACAAGATAATAAAAAATGTATATTCGGAAAACATTCTATAATATTTTTAAAAATTTGTTGGTTTTGATCTGTGATATAATCAAAATCGTCCAATACAATCATTTTCTTTTTATCATTGAGAGAGGGTGTTTTACAAAAATGTTTCACATCTGTTTTGTAATAAGCTACCCCATAATCTTTAATGTTATTGATAAACAGAATATTTTCTTTGTATTTGTCAATATCGGTGTAATATTCATTGATAACAGCCTTTATCAGTGATGTTTTTCCATTACTTTGCTTGCTTGTAAAAAGTATTTTAATAATATCGGAATCAATAAAATCCTTTAATATTTTGCTGTTTTGTTCGAAATCACATAGACGCTCGGGGGCATATTTATGTAATAATAATGGTTTTATATTCATAACTTATATTCGTAATTATTTATTTAAGTTTATCTTTGCAAGTATTTATGGAAAAGGATCTCTACAAAGTTTTGGAAGTACCGGAATCGGCTTCTGCAGAAGAGATAAAAAAATCATATAGAAGATTATCTCTAAAATACCACCCCGATAAGAATCCTGCTACCGTTGAAAAATTCCAAGAAATAAATGAAGCATATGAGACTCTTGGTGATGAAACAAAACGTAAACGTTATGATTTCGAATTAAAAAATTCGTTTGGGTCAATGGGACCAATAAACGGGTTTCCTATGGAAAATATTTTTGAACACTTTTTTGGATCATTTGGTCAAGGTAATTTAGGTCATGGATTTCAAGGTCTTGGACCAGGCTTTGAAAATGTACGAATTTTTCATAATGGAGTTCCTATTATGCGAATGGAAAAACCTACGCCTATAATTAAAACAATAACTATTGAAATGGAAACAGTTATCGCAGGTGGAAATCTTCCACTAGAAATCGAGCGATGGTTTATTGAAAATGATCTGAAAATATTCGAAAAA
>Ga0114975_10001091_pt1 | contig 19707 bp, 45 predicted proteins | sample S_130626_EF_Meta_FD_87031 | JGI IMG/M metagenome (GOLD analysis project Ga0114975, IMG submission 87031) | Freshwater microbial communities from Lake Simoncouche, Canada to study carbon cycling - S_130626_EF_MetaG | ecosystem: Environmental > Aquatic > Freshwater > Lake | place: Lake...
TGAAGGTTGGTGCTGTAGTTGTTCAAGACAATCGTATCATCTCTATCGGCTACAATGGAATGCCTTCTGGTTGGACAAACGAATGTGAAGAAGAAATTGGTCATGTACTAGATGAGTCTGGTCTCATTGTCGAGACCAGAACAAAAACGAAAGATGAGGTTATTCATGCTGAAGCAAATGCAATCCTTAAATTGGCTCGTGATGGGGAACGTGGCGATGGAGCCAGTATATTCATCACTCATGCTCCTTGCATCAATTGCGCTAAGTTGATCTACGGTGCAGGCATCAAGAATGTCTACTATCGTGACAGCTATCGTGACACCGCTGGTGAAAATTTCTTAAAGAAATGTCAAATAAATGTTGAAAATACTTTACTTTAAATGAAAACTAGCGTATAATTTGTCTAAATAGAAGATAAGACTTTGTCTTATCAAACCAACTAAGGAATCAATTTCAAATGTCGTCGTCTCTCATATCCAGAAAACATTTACCGCTATCATTGAATAGTGGCTGGACATGCGCACGCCCACAAACAGGAAATGTATTTGCGATTGAATATGATAGTGAGGGTTTTGGTAAGAAGATGTAAGAATCTTACTTAGTTTACCAAAACCCTCGGAGATGAAAGTCCCGAGGGTTTTTTATTTTGGTGTTGACTTTAAATCTTGTTTGATGTATAATCAATGCTCTGTTGAACGGCATCGTCTGTTTAACTTTAGGTCTTTAACAATTTGCGTACCAATTTAAAAGACTGACTACTTCGGTGGTCAGTCTTATGTTCCCGAGTAGTGTAGTGGTAACACACCAGACTTTGACTCTGTTATTGTAGGTTCGATTCCTACCTCGGGTGCCATATTGAATTGCATACATGCATGTCGCCTAGCTGGATCTAGGGTGTTTGTGTGCACTTCAATATGGTTAGTTAATTTAAAAAGGAAAATTGTATGAAGCGAAAATCTGGCAAAAGCTAGTGTCGCTCAAGATCCCGTATTGGTCTTGGGTTGGCACGTAAAATCAAAAAATTACGAACAACCCACTCGTGGCGTTAATGGTAGCGTACATGACTCTTAATCATCGAGGTCTGAGTTCGAATCTCAGCGAGTGGACCAATACGGAGTATAGTGAAATGGTTATCACAGCAGACTTTTAATCTGCCAATTCAGGGTTCGAGTCCCTGTGCTCCGACCATATAAAAACACATTACCTCATAAGTCCGTCGGTGTAAACTGCTGTTACACTTTTTGAGACTAGTGTGTTTCTATATGGTGTCGTTAGTTTAGTGGTAAAACTACGGGTTGTGATTCCGTCATCATGAGTTCAATTCTCATACGATACCCCAGATATATGCCGAGATAGCTCAGTCGGTAGAGCGACAGACTGAAAATCTGTGCGTGGGCGGTTCGATCCCGTCTCTTGGCACCAGTTATTCCTTCATAGCTCAAAGGTAGAGCAATCGGCTGATAACCGATAGACAGAGGATCGTTACCTCTTGAAGGAACCAGTTATGCCTCGTTAGCTCAGTGGTAGAGCAGTGCTTTTACACGGCGAAGGTCGGCAGTTCGAAACTGTCACGAGGTACCAATTTTGCGCTTTTAGTAAAATGGATATTACACGACGCTACGAACGTCGGAGTGGGAGTTCGATTCTCTCAGAGCGCACCAAGTTATGGAAAGTAATGCAGCGGGGATGGTCCTGCGACTGGCCTTGAAAACCAGGTTCTCAGAAATGGGATGGGGTTCGACTCCTCTGCTTTCCGCCAATTTTATGATAAGGAGAAGTATATGCCAAGTGTATTCTTAGTAAGTGATACGCACTTCGGTCACGCTGGTGTATGCAAGTTCACTCGTGATGATGGTGTGACAAAATTACGCCCATGGGACTCAGCCGAAGAAATGGATGAAGCCATGGTTAAGATGTGGAACGAAACTGTGAAGCCAACTGATAAAGTTTATCACTTAGGTGACGTAGTGATCAACCGCAAAGCATTAGGAATCATGCGCAGGTTAAATGGTGACAAGGTGTTAATTCGTGGTAACCATGATATCTTTCGAGATACTGAATACCGTGAACACTTTCGTGAGTTACGTGCATACCATGTGATGAACGGGATGATCTTAAGCCACATACCGATTCATACAGAATCGTTAGGTAGGTTTGGTGTGAACATTCATGGCCATACTCATGCAAATCGTGTAATGCGAGAAGTTTATGATCCTACGTATGATACAATCAGTGTTGTTGATCCACGTTACCATTGCGTTTGTGTTGAGCAAACAGACTTTCGTCCTATCTTATTTGAAGATGTGATCAAACGCATCAAAGAAGAAGGTGGTGAGGTAGGTTTTCGCAATGGCAATGGACCAACGATGTAAGGTTTTGGAGAGTGGGCTGGATGGTAAGGCATCGGATTGCTAATCCGACGTTCAGAAATGGGCGAGTGGGTTCGACTCCCACACTCTCCGCCAAAATTGCGAGTGTGATGGAATTGGTATACGTACCAGACTTAAAATCTGGGTTCTGCGGGTTCGAGTCCCGCCACTCGCACCATGGTTTGCGGCGATCGTATAATGGACAATACAGTAGGCTTCTACCCTACGAATGAGGGTTCGATTCCTTCTTGCCGCACCAGTTGATAGGCTGATAGCTTAATGGTAAAGCAACCGACTCATAATCGGTTGAGTCTGAGTTCAATTCTCAGTCAGCCTACCAAGATGCCCCTGTGGACAAATTGGTAAAGTCGCTTCTCTCAAAAGGAAGAGTGTTCTCAGTTCGACTCTGAGCAGGGGTACCAGAGATAAATGTAGGTGTGCGCTGAATGGCTAGGCAGCAGATTGCAAATCTGAACAATGCAGGTTCGAGTCCTGTCACCTACTCCAGTAATCCCCTCAGAAGTTGAGGGGAATGAAAGAAATCGCTTTACTTTAATTCATGATAGAGGTATAATTATGTTATGATGAAAGAAAAGGAAGCTGTTATGACCTACGGAATGTTTAGTGCAGATGGAAACAAACGTGTTCACCAGATCGTTGAGTTTGCTCGTGGCAAACACATGACTTGGGTTTGTGTTTGTGGTCTGCTGACTCAGCTGTCACGTAAAGCTGGTTTCGAAGAAGCCACTGACACTGAGGTTCGTGAGATGGTTTATTTGGCAATGTATCAAAATATCGCTTGACTTTTAATAAGTTTTGAGGTATAATAAAGTTTCTGAAGTCCTCTCTAAGTCTACGGTAAATACGTAGCATGAGGCAAAGTTAGGTTGTTTCAAAACGCAAGGCACGCAGAAATGCAAAAAGCTGAGCAGGAAACATTAAATGACCAAAGGTCAGCCAAGAGTTTGGTGGTTCTCCAAAAACCACCACCTATGCTGCGTTCGTCTATCGGCTAGGACAGTGGGTTTTCAGTCCACTAAGAGGGGTTCGACTCCCCTACGCAGTACCAGATTTTGGAGGCATTGTAGATATGGCGTGTTCTGCAGCGGACTGTAAATCCGTTCCCGTGTGGTAAACAATGTTGGTTCGACTCCAACTGCCTCCACCAGTTCTCGTTACTACTTTCGTTAAAGTAGCGTTTGACTAGCGATAGAGGTTCGGTGGCAGAAAACCGTAAGCGAGGTGAAACCCCTCAGACTCTGATAGGCAGAATCTCAACTGCACACAGACATCAGAATAAATGGAGATGGACAGAGTAACTGCTCGATTAGGGGCTGGTGTGGAAACCAGTAGCCTATCCTTTTTTGGCTCGTTAGTATAATGGTCATTACAGCGGATTGTCTATCCGCTTACGGGAGTTCGATTCTCCCACGAGTCGCCAAGTTTTTTGTTGAGGAGTTTATTGTGGAATTGAGTATAGGTGATATGGTTGGTAGAGTGTTCACTTCGGTGACACAAGATGGCGAGACAATGGTGTTTGCGAACGAAACTGAGACATTCAGATTCTTCCACTATCAAGATTGTTGTGAGTCAGTTCACATCGATGACATCGTTGGTGACTTGTCTGACTTAGTAGGTGAACCACTGTTGATGGCTGAAGAAGTATCTGGTGAAGCACCTGTTGAGTTCAATGAAATGGACCATGAGATGGTTGAGTGGACATTCTACAAGTTTGCTACTCGTAAGGGATATGTTGATGTGCGTTGGATGGGTGAGTCAAATGGCTACTACTCTACCAGCGTAAATTTTGATCATAGTTTAGTGTAATAAGGTGCGGGAAGGGTCTGGTCACCAGCGTGGTCTCATAAGCCATAGCCATCCTTGGTTCGAATCCAAGTCCCGCTACCAAAATGCCCCGATGACGGAATTGGTATACGTGTTGGTCTTAGAAGCCAAATTTTGAGAGTTCGAGTCTCTCTTGGGGCACCATAAAAAGTTGTATTGGTAAGGAAAGTAAAAGGAGAATGGGCAACGAATAGGGGTTTGAACCCTGAGTAGTGGATACCTCACCTGCCAGTATAACCCTTTATGGTGATATAGCACAGCGGTAGTGCAGCTGCTTCATACGCAGCAGGTCGTTGGCTCGAATCCAACTATCACCACCAATGTATTTCTCGGTGTAGTGAAATGGTATCACTCGTGCTTTGGGAGCATGCAGCGCAAGTTCGATTCTTGCCACCGAGACCAAGTTTTAGCCCTATTAGTATAATGGCATTACACCTGTTTTGTAATCAGGTTACGGCAGTTCGATTCTGTCATGGGGCACCAAGTTTTTGCGCTGGATTGATATTGCGAGTTGGATTTGAAGCCAAACGCAGACAGGTTTGATTCCTGTCAGGTGCACCAAGTTTTGTAAGTGTAGATGTTGAGAAAGCATAGCCTCGAAAACTATGTGAGTTGGGATTAATTATCCTAGTAGCAAACAAGTAACGACTAGTACTACGTACCTCTATCCTGTCTGCAGCTTTAAAGAAAATACAGGTAGAATGGTAGCAATGAGTGAGGTGCTACTACTTACAAATTCAATATTCCGCAGTAGCTCAGTCGGTAGAGTAGATGACTGTTAATCATTTGGTCGGTGGTTCGAACCCACCCTGTGGAGCCAATAACTCGCCTTGACTGATGGCGTATAATGAGACAAGTAGTCAGTCACAGATTTTGGGGGATTGGTATAATTGGGAACACAGTAGCCTTGCAAGTTACAGTTAGCGGTTCGATTCCGCTATCCTCCACCACTAAATAGGTTTATGCTGCTTTAGCTCATTTGGTAGAGCAACGCACTAGTAATGCGTAGGTGGTCAGTTCGAATCCGACAAGCAGCACCACTAAAACCAAAGGAACAGTATGCGAAAATTAACATGGGGATTGCTATTTTGTATTGGCACCATGGCTAATGCAGAAGAAGTGGAAATACGATTAACTGATGCAAAAAAACCAGTGAAGTGTGGACCATTAAGTGATGTATTCAATGGCATTCAAAAACTATATGGTGAGTCACCAACTTGGAATTCTAAGAATGATATTGGACCACCACAAGGAACAACTGTTGCACTGTTCCAGAATCGAAAAACAGGTTCATGGACTTTGCTAGAGTTTGATAGTGAGACTGCTTGCTTTCTAGCAACTGGAGTTGATGAGCCAACAATTTGATAGGAGTTGATATGGCAAATGTTAAGCAAGGTAACTTGACTAAATCTCCACAATGGTGGAAACATCTCAAAGATTGGAAGCGAGTGTTCTGGAAGACAGAACGCAAAGCACAACGTAAAGATATACAAGGAAGAATTTATGAGTGATGGTGGTAAAGGTTCAAAGCCAAGACCATATAGTGTGAGTCAGGAAGAGTACGATAAAAGATGGGATGCCATCTTCCAACGTGACCTCGAGGATAATACTGGGGTCACAGTAAATGAGTATCAAGATGTTTTAGCAACAGAAGATTGTTTCACCATGGAAATGCCTGGAACAATCGGTGCTGCTAAGGTAGTAATGAAGAAGTAATATCTCGCTGGTGTAATGGCAGCACGTGGGTCTCCAAAACCCTTGGTCGGAGTTCGAGTCTCTGGCGGGATGCCAAATGCGGGTGTGGTGCTAATGGTAACACATGACTTTGCCAAAGTTAAGTCGCGAGTTCGATCCTCGCCATCCGCTCCAATTTTTATAACGTGAGGTGTATCATGCGTAAGATCGATATCGATGAAGTGAAAGCATTCATCGAGGCACAGAGTCCCGAAACAAAGATCTATATTGGTGGAGACTCTGAACGATTTAATATCGGAAATGATTGGTACGCTGATTACATACTTTGCATTGTTATCCACATAAATGGTAACAATGGTTGTAAGATCTTTGGAGAAGTCCAACGTGAACGTGACTGGGATCAAAAGAAGAACAGACCACGTATGCGTTTGATGAATGAAGTGTATAAGATTGCTGACTTGTACATCAAGTTGCATGATGTATTGGAAGATAGAGAAGTGCAAGTTCACCTTGACATCAACCCAAACGAAATGCATGGTTCAAGTTGTGTAATCAACGAAGCAGTTGGATACATCAAGGGTATGTGTAACGTAATCCCATTGGTAAAGCCAAATGCATTCGCTGCAAGTTACGCAGCAGATCGTTACAAGTCATACATGCATGCAGCATGAAATACTTGCCTTGCAATAGGTTTTGTAGTATAATTATTTTATTGAATGAGAGGAATTGAGATGAACATTAACTTACGTAAAGCAAATGCAATTCAAAGCGAGATCCGTAAAGCGATCTCTAGTTCTGGTGTTGGTGATACTGTTGCTATCACTGAGTACACCAAAGATATCGCTGGTGGTCTTGAAAAAGCAATGGCAGATTACGCCACTGATGTTACTCGCAAGGTAGCATTAAACACTGCGCTGTTTAACATTCGCAAGAGTGTTGCTCAAGCAAATGCTAGCAATGGTATTAGCGATATCCTCGCTGATGTTGAATTGGTCGATGCCAAGATCACAGTTTACAACGCAGTTGTTACCAAAGCAGTTGCTAAATCTGTTGATGAGATTACTTCTCGTATTGAGAAGTTGAAGACTGCACCAGCAGAGTCTCGTATCTACGGACATCGTGACACAGTTGAAACATCTGTTGTTGAGCAAAGCACTATTGATGGTGCCAAACATATCGTGAAGCAATTGAAGCGTGAGAAACAAATCCTTCAAGACAAGTTGTTGACTCTGAATGTCAACACCGTAATCAGCATCGATACTGTTGATGAGATGGTATTGAAGGTAGAAGGTATTTTGTAAGTTTCGAGGAACAATGCGGATAAGAGAGCAAATGGATAGTTGCGAATCTAATACTTCTAAAGTATTGGCTTGGTCTTGAAAACCAAACCCGAACAATCGTGCTCAAACTTATAGTTGCATGCTCCATAGATTACACTAGACTGTTATAGTCGCTGCTTGTTGCTCTATGGTTATACTTTTGTGGGCTGTTTATTGAATGTTGTCAGTTGCATATTGCACTGCGACTATTCGCTTGAATTGAACCATTGTTCCTCACCAATGCGGGATTAGTTTAATGGTAAAACGCCATCCTTCCAAGTTGACGTCGCGAGTTCGATTCTCGCATCCCGCTCCATTTTACAGGAGATAAATCATGGAACAAGAGATCATTGATGTAGAAGCCAAGGTAGTACCGCCAGTACCACTTACCTTCAAGGAAAGATGGGAACAGCAAAGACTACTAAAACGATCTAAGAAGAAAGCCAAGAAGGCATTGATTCAAAAGGGATACGATCCCTCATCGGCAGCATCCATGGTAAAGAAAGCCATGAGCAATATCACGCAACGTGATAACAAGCCAGTTAAAAAAGCAGCAGGACGTGGTGGATAGCATGATAGAATTTATCATGATCACATTCGTCATAGCAATAGTCTATGCTATCGTTTACTTGGTTCACCACTGCAAAACAACCACATACAAAGAAGAGGACTGACAGATGCTAGAGTGTTTGATCATGGGAGACAGCATAGCAGTCGGCACTGCTCAAGTGCGACAAGAATGTGTATCATATTCCAAAGGTGGTATCAATAGCTGGCAGTGGAATCGTGATTACCTAAAGAATGATCTAACAGCAAAGACTGTGATCATCAGTTTGGGTAGCAATGATCATAAAGGTGTTCGAACCAAAGCAGAGATGCAACGTATCAGAGAAAAGGTAGGAACAGCAAGAGTGTTCTGGATCTTACCAGCAATCAAGCCAGAAATTCAAGAGATAGTTCAAGACATGGCAAAAGAATATGGCGATACTGTAGTTCCAATCACTCGTCTGCAACCAGATAAGATTCATCCTAGCTGGGCTGGATATAAAGAGATAGCGGAGAAAACAAAGTGACAAAGGATGACTATGTGTTCATTGATGTCACATGGACAACCAAGTTTAAGCACTCTGTTCCATGCAGAGGATTTAACTTCAAGTCAACAATGAAGTCGATCGAAGAGTTGGACTATGTTACTGACATCAGTCCAAGGATAGTTACTCAAGAAGAGTACGAAACATATATACATGGAGATGACGATGGACCAACTGAGCAAAGAATTCCACAGCAAGAGAATCCACCAAAAAGAAGTCGTGCAAAAGAGAAAAGCAAAGATAGCGAAAGCACACGGGATAACAGTGGAAAATCCTCACGAACTACTGGATCACAGCCCAGTAAGTTGCTCAAGTCCACTGTGCGTAATGTGTCGAAATCCAAGAAAGACGTTCAAGGAATTAACAATCCAGGAACAAAGGGAATTCCAAAACCTGGACGAACCACGAGGAAAAAGAAGTAATGGAAACACTACAACAACTGGAGACGAAAGCCATACTTGAGATGGCTGAGTACATAAAGCAACTGGAGCTAAAGTTAGCTGAAGCTAAAGAAGAAATCGCTCACCTAAACCTACTATTACAAAGCAAATGAAACTCATTAAGTATCGTGAGTCAGAGATGATGGACTACATCTACTTTTACGTAGACTATAATGACATGCCACTCTCTCCAACATTTGAGAATCCAGAAGATGCAGAAACATGGTTGGGTCAGTGGGATAACTTCAAACCCAACAAGGATCTAGCATGAGTCATGAATCCAGTGGCATAACTGGATTCATAGAGATCTTTGAGGGTCGTCTGAATAAGATGAAGGCTAATCTCAAGAAAGAACTAGAGAAAGCCAAGCATGAACGAGACAAGAAATTCATTCGTCATATCGTCCATGATGCACGCAAGTTATCCAAGACAATCAAAGAGATGCGTCATTCTTCTTCTAAGAAATGCCCTCACTGTGGAGAAAAGATATGAGTCTACATAATGATACTCTAACTTTCAATACGTATGACTATCCTATCGGTGGAAAGATGGTAGTTGGTAAAGCAACCATTAGTGAAGACTATGCTGATATGATTAAAGATGGTGATGCGGATGCTAAACTAGCAGTTAAGAGAGATCTAATGTCCCAGTTGACAAAGTACATGCTAGAGAACAATCTGGTTGAGTTTACTAGCTGGGATGATCCTGTGTTTGGTAGAAAGCATGTGGCAGTCAGAGCGTATCTCGCACCAGATGATCAGATAAAGATTCTACGAGTAGCCAACAAGATATGAACTGCTGTGACGACTACGGTAACTGCACTCAGGGAGAGAACTGCCCGATAAGATGCTGGTGCACAACTTGCAGACCAATAACGATAAAAGATATGCGGTTTGTTGTATGTCCTGACTGTGGCAACAAGAGATGCCCAAGAGCAAATGATCATAACAACGCATGCACCAATAGTAATGCCGTAGGACAACGTGGGTCCAGCTGGGAACATGTTCACATCGATAAAGGATATGAACTAGGAACACTGGAACAAGCAGAAGAATTTGCAAGAAAGAGAAACACATGAACGAAATCACACTATGTAAACGAGAGCTAGATGACATTGTCACATTCGTATCCAAGTATCCATCGTCTGTTGACTATGTTAAGATATCCGTGGACTCATCCTCTGGTATCGGATCTATCGTCAAGGTAAGCCTAAAGACAGTTACCAATGGAGATATGGTGGAAATCACCAAGACAATCACTGATGAGAGTAGCTGGTGAACACAGAGGAAGCCGAGCAATTCTACAAGCAATTAGTAGAACACTACGGTGACAAACTAGCCAATCCAGACCATCATCCTAAGATCTTTCAGTATCAGGTAACACTGTACAAGTATACACAGGAGAGAGCCAATGAATCAAACAATTAGACTATTAGCTGAACAAGCTGGTTTCAATCTACACAATGATCCGATTGATGGGCATGATAACACACATGAGATCAAAAAGTTCGCAGAGTTACTAATATTCGAATGTACCAAGATCGCTGTATTTAAAGGCGATAAAGCAACAGCTGTAGCAATCAAAGAACATTTCGCATTATGAAACTATACGAAATAGCCTATCCAGATGAACTAGGCAATGATGTGGTAGAAGTGCTAACTGAGGATGAAATCATTGCTCAGTACTATACCTACTGGAGCACTAAGATGATACAAAATTGTCCTGGAGAACCAATCACTCGAGAACGATGCATAGAGGACTGGTGCGTGGTGCACTGGGCAACAGAAGTAAACATACCTACATGAAACACCTAAGATGGCATGCAGATCCTAACTGTACTCTCGGAGTATCGGGTCGTGCAAAACTAGTAGAAGAATACGATGATAACGATCGTAATCATAGACCAGATCTACAGGCAATGCTGGATGAGATAAAAGAATTGGCATTCACTCGTAACTATTACCTCAATAGAGAACATATAGAAGAGATGTATAAGAGACTGGTAAGATGAAGAAACTCGTAATCGCTGGTAGCTATGAACAAGCACAGCTATGGATCAAGAACGATCTAGCCAAGCGTAGTGCCGCTGGAGAAACAACACTATCACAATCAGAATATACAATCGTACATAATCAAGACCAACTACGAGGAATGCGAGATCCTAATGGTATATTCGTAGGAACATGGAGAGAACGAAAAGATATATTCGAAATACTTAACATGCTACTGGTTCAAATGACTGATCCCGTCAAGCATAAGATTATCCAAGATCTACTGGTATACCATATCATAGAGACGACAGAATGAACCTACTAACAATAATCGATGATGCACTATGGTTCTCACTATCCATGCTAGTGATAATGCCCCTATGCTTTGGGATAGGAATGCTGCTGGGAATGATATGGATGATATGAACGAAGAACAAGAATACGATGTAGTCATTGATGCACTACAGGAAAAGCGTGATCGACTATGGAAGATGACCCAACAGAACATGAACGCTGATATGTACAATATCATGGATCAAATACGCCTAGAGCAGATAGATCAGCTGGACAAGGCAATGGCATCATGGAAGAAGAGCAAAGGAAATAAAAATGTTCTATAACAATACGTTTGTTGGTAATCATGAAGAAATACTTTTTGGAGACTATACAGAAGCAACTAATCTACAGGAACTAAAAAGTCTAATAGAGAGATTGACACAAAATCTTGAAACATTTCACAGGTACAACGCACCAGAGGAATTGATCACACCTACTCAAGAACGACTGGTAGAAGTGGTAAAGTATTTTATATCCATGGGTGGGGAACTGGTAGAATGAGTAAAGGTCGCACTCCCAACGAAAACTGGGAATCTATTTATACTGCCGCAAATGGGTCAATATAAAGAAAAAAACTGCCCAACTTGTGGCACCACTCACCGTAAGCAAGGTGTATACTGCTCTCGCTCATGTGGTAATTCACGCACGCACACCCACGCACATAAAAAACATCTGTCTGCCAAGCAATCTGAGCACATGAACAGTGAGAATGCTCTTGATGCACGTGATAGAGCAACCAAACAAATCACTCTGGAGCGTAAAAAACACACCAATCGTGCTGACACTGACCTTCAGGAGATGACACTGGATGACTTCATGATAGAACCACAGATAGATGACCTACCTGCAGGGTCATTTCGTGCTGGTGGAGACTTATGGACCGAAGTGGACTGACTGCAAGATGCAAAGGATCAAATAAATTTGATTTATACTTGCGGATGAGGTATACTAACTGTGTTAGGGTTGATGGATAGTGTCTGTTAACCCTTTACTTTAATTCGGATACGTAGTAAAATAGTCTCTTTACAGGAGATGAGTATGTTTGAAGTAAAAGTCGGTTCAGAAGTTTTCCTTTTCGACCAGTTTTCGGAAATCGAAGAGTTTTTTAGCGAAGTAGTGATGGCCGAAGGAGCGGACGACGCTAAAATCGAGATCCGACTGGCCGATCTAGCCGACTAGGGACTAATCCCCTCACTTTTTGAGGGGTTTTTCACATTTAGCTTGCCTTTAATTCACTCCAGACGTATAATTCTTGCATAGGTTGTGAAAAAGGAAGAAAAATGTTTAACTTTATCTGTGGTTTCGTTCTCGGTGTCGCTGTTGTGACTCTCGGTGTCTCTAACATGGCTCACTATGCAGAAAAGGGAGTCTCGACTCTGCAGGAAGTCATCGTGAAGGTGGCGAAATAACCCTACGAAGTTGAGGGGATTGCAAAAATCCCTTTACTTTAATTCGCCCCAGACGTATAATTCTTACATGATGATTGAAAAGGAAACTACTGTGAAATCTACTATCTCTTTTGACTCCGCTACTAGCAAATTCGTCGGTACTCTGAACGGTAAAATCGTGGTTCGTAGCAAGTACGAATCGGCTGTGAAAGCTAAACTGGCTGAAATGTCTGGTTCGGTTGCTGAAGCTGAACAAGTGGTGGCTGCCAAGAACGAAAAGTACGATATCAACACTCGTTTCGCTTTCGTGGAAAAGTTGGTGACCATGGTCGCTACTGGTGTTCAACCCTCTGCTGTGATCACTGGTGAAGGTGGCTTGGGTAAGACTTACACTGTTACCAAGACACTGAAGGCACATGGTCTCCAGGACATCTCCGATCTGGCTGACTTCCAAGTGGGCACTGTTCTCAATGCTCGTAAGTGCTTTGTGTTCGTTAAGGGTTACTCTACTGCCAAGGGTCTGTATCGCACTCTGTTTGAGAACCAGAAGGGTACTATCGTGTTTGATGACTGTGATGCTGTTCTGAAGGATCCAGTTGCTCTGATGTTGCTTAAGGGTGCTCTTGACTCCTATGGTAAGCGTGTTATCTCTTGGAATGCAGACATGAAGGATGACGACCTGCCTCGCTCGTTTGAGTTCTCTGGTCGTGTTATCTTTATCTCTAACATGGCTCAAGACAAGATCGACCAAGCCATCCGTAGTCGTTCTATGATGATTGACTTGTCTATGACTCTTAACCAAAAGATTGATCGTATGGCTCACATCGCTATGTCCGATGAGTTCTTGCCTGAGTACGACAAGGCTGTTAAGACTGATGCTCTGGCTCTGATTCGTGAGATCAAAGATGAGTGCAAAGAAATCTCTCTGCGCACACTGATCTCGGTTGCTAAGATTCGTGCTTCCAACAAAGATTGGAAAGATCTGGCTGCTTACATGTTGACTGCTTAATAGGAAGGAAGAACCATGAAGATACGTGCTGTTGTGAATGGTGTTAGCTTCTATACCACTAGTGCTGCTATCAAAGGTAGACGTGTGGGTGACTTCTCGCTGCAAAATGATGCGATGTCCTACTGCCTTCACTGTATGGGTAGTAGCGCAGGGTTTGCCACGACTGTTCGGTACTATGATCACAAGATGGTCCAACATAAGTTTGATGTGCAGCTGAGCAAAGTGTAATCTTACCTGATGTTGCAATTAAAGTAAAGGGAAAAACGCTAAGGGTCTTATATTCAGTGGACGGGACTCCTACCCGATGTCCCTATAGACTGGGTTCAAACCATAGATGTATTTTCTCTCTAGCTATAGGGAAAACCCCTAGTGAATCTGTTTTCACTGAGACCAAAAATAGTCCCGCAGAATTTTTTTGTAGAAAAGGTCGATAAACCCTTTACTTTAATTCAGATTCACGGTATAATTCTTACATGATGAACGAAAGGGAACTGATGATGACTACGACACGTACTGAAGCACAAGAAGCGATCGATGCACTTTACAACGAACTGTGCTCTGCGCTGACTGTTTTTGACTACAAACTTAGGGAGTTGGCTCGTTTGGCTGATCTTAATGAGATTGAAAACATCTACCTTAGGACTGAAGGTGTGCATGATCTCTTGATGCAAATAGATGAAGTACTGGAGAAGTGATATGAAAATCGTACACAATGTTCAAGTCTACCCGATCTACTCTGGTCATATCAATGACCACAAGGTGTTGCTTGAGCGTGAGTTTAATGACAAGCAAACAGCTGAGGGTTGGGTTGCTGGTTACAATGAATTGTGCGGTGATGGGCAGATTGCTGTCTACACTGGTGCGATTGATGATGAAACTGGAGAGAATCTATGAAACAAATCTACGAAATTCGCTCGATGTTTAAAGATCCTGTACTTGGCCAAATTGTCGTGTGGGGTTCCTATGATACTGAGAAGCAAGCAAGGCGAGCATTAGTGGATCTCTCCACTCGCAACTACGCCAATGCCAATGAGATTCGTTCGCTTGGCCTAGAGTTGGTTCAGTACATACCCTTTGCGCTGGATCGCATTTCCGCTTTAGATATGGAGACTGTATAATGAGTTTAGATGTTGATTTAATGGTGATGCAACCTACCTCTGTATACAGAGGTAACATTACTCACAATCTTAATAAGATGGCCATGGTCGTTGAGTTATCCAATGGTAAGACACTCTATGATGTGTTATGGCGACCAGATGAACATGGGTATACTCAGGCGATTCATATTATTTCGTTACTCCATGAAGGTATGGTTGAACTAATTTGCTTCCCCGAGAAGTATAAGATCTTTAATCCCAGCAATGGGTGGGGTTCTTACGAAGGGTTGGTTGACTTTGTTCGAGAATATCATTCAGCATGTTTAGATAATCCTCAGGCAGAATTGCGGGTGTCAAGATGAAGAAAATTTACAAATCTCGTTATGTAAATGCGCTTAAGAAAGCAGCAAAAATCAATCGCTATCTTAAGCAAGGATACCATGTGTTCCATGATGGTAGACCAGTTGTAGGTGGTAAGTTCATACTCCGAGAAGATGAGTTGCTTTTCAAAAGTAGCGATACCTTCTATGTTTTATACTATCAAAATAGTCCTGACTGGGATCATGGTTACTGGACTTCTCTTAAGAAATGGAACAAAGAGTTTAACGACTCATTTGAAGTTTATCAACCAAGTGCAAAGGTAACATTATGATTGAGTCTCTAATTGCCATGGCCATAATTCTACTTCTAGAGTTTGGCACGAAAGTTTAATATGATCGAAATCTTCATCCCTATCCTAGTTATCTGTATGAATGGAAATTGTGAGTTCATGCAACCAGATACCTACTACACTAAAGAATCTCTATGCAGGGATTCCATAGATAAACAAAAAGAACACATGAGGAAACTAGCTTCCACTGGTGGTGTAACTATTACTGTTCTTGAAGGTACTTGTGCAACTGCGAAGGTGAAACCTGCAAAGGGTAGAGAGGCATGATATGTTCTTTAGACATGATACCATAATGGCTGTTCGTGAGATGCTTGATCGACACTGGAATGTCTACGAAATTGCATCTAAATTAAAAATTGACATTACGGTAGTTCAGGCTATAATTGATTTAATAACATGAGGATACTATGACAGACTTAACTATACCTACAGAAGTTGCTGATGGCATTACACGTGCCAACCTAATAGAGTGGAGGAATTACCTTCAGTCTGAGTTGGATCAGTGGTCTGCTAATCCAAGGACTGAAGGTAATCCTAGTGGTTACTGGTTACATGCAGATGATGTTGTAAAGAACACCGAATACATCTATGCTTGCACTTTACTCATCAACGCATTTGGTGGTGAGTTCTGATGGATAAAAAAACAATTTGGAAAATTCGTCTGCGACCAGATGGCACATGGGAGAATATGTACTTTGGTGAAGAACCAACAATCGTCACTGATCCAAGGAAAGTTGCAATGCTCGAGGAAGTCAAACGTCTTGAGGAATTCAAAGAGTATTTGATTGAACAGGCACTTGAGATCAAAGGTTTTGCAGAAGCGAACGAAGTGATTCAGAGAGTCAAAAATAAGACTTGACTTTATTTCATTTTTGGAGTATAATTATATTATAGTAATTTGGAGGGTATTATGAGAATCGCAATATGTTCGGATGTCCACTTGGAATTCGGACCAATCACACTACACAATGATAATGAGGCTGACGTACTTGTACTGTCGGGTGATATCTGCACAGCTAAAGATCTAGAAGTTACGGACAGCATCCTGTCCAGTGCTAAGACTGATCGTTTCTTGGAATTCTTTGGTACTTGTAGCAAGAACTTTCCACATGTGGTTTACGTCATGGGTAATCATGAGCACTATCATGGTGACTACGCCACTTCGATCCACACTCTAAAGGCAGCATTGAAGTCATACGAAAACATTCATGTTCTTGATAAAGAAATCTGGGATCATGGTGACTATCGTTTCATGGGTGGTACTCTATGGACTGACATGAATGGTGAAGACGAAACCACGATGAATCATGTTCAGAATCGTATGAATGACTTTCAGATCTGTGCGAACAGCAACAGAGTTGTTAACTACAGATCGTTTGAAGAAGGTAAAGCAAAGTTTCATGAGCGACCTGCTACTTTGAGTCCACAAGATGCATTGGAAGATCATAAAGCAATGATGCGTTTCCTTGAGGATTCTTACAAAGATACACCTCCATGGATGAATATTGTTATTTGTGGTCATCATGCTCCAAGCAAACTTTCTGAGCATCCAAAATACAAGCATGATAAACTAATGAATGGTGCGTACAATTCTAAGTTAGATCAGTTTATCTTGGATCGTCCAGGGATTAAACTTTGGACTCATGGTCATACGCATGAAGACTTTGACTACATGATTGGAAGCACTCGTGTTGTTTGCAATCCTCGTGGTTACATCAACTACGAAGATCGTGCAGATCGCTTCATGCTTAAGACTGTTGAAGTATGAGTGACTACCAACCAGACAAATGGTTAGTCGTTAAGATTACTGGAAAAGATACTCCACCAGTCCATAAAGTTTTTGCTTGCTGGTATGGTGGTTATCTTGGTTCAGATTCTTGGAAACTAAACAGTGGTATTATCAAGGCTACTCTTGAGGGAAATATATATTCCTTTGAGGGTAGTTCTGGTTCTGTATATGAATGTCATAAAGGATTTTATGGCACAAACGGCTATGGTGCAGATGTTCTTTCTAACATGATTGCCAGGGCTGGAATGAATGGCGTCACTATTGAACTTATGCCCGAAAATACTAACTGGATGGAGATAAACTATGAGTGAACCTACACACTGGACACTTACGCTTGAAGAAGCAGACGATGGCAGTGGAGACTTAGTTCTTCCATTGACTGATGAAATTATGGCATCTGCTGGTTGGAAAACTGGCGATACCTTAATCTGGACCGATCTACACAATGGATCATGGTCACTTAAAAAGAAAGATGCCGATGATGGAACCGAATCAGTGTGAGTATGCTGAGACCGCACTTGAGCATTACATGATGAAGTGTTATTCTCTAGAAGAAGATAACCGACTCTTAAAGAAACAAATCGAGAAACTACTACAATTATTGGAGGGAACTGAACATGCCTAAATTTACATTTATTGCTGAACATGAAAGTGGCCAGAAAGTGACTTACGAGTGTCAACCAGATTTTATTGATGATGTACTTGAAGACTTTAATCTGTTCCTTCGTGGAGTAGGTTTCTATCCACATGGTGATCGTTTAGAATACGTTTCTGATAATTATGAAGAAGATTCTAATCACTCTGATTATTATTTTGATACTGAACGAAACAAACCTATTGACCCTAATGATGAGTGGACCACAACAATCCGAGGAGAAGGTCAATGAGTAAAGTCTTCACTGATGTTTCAGTATTCCTGAGCGCATGCGGTCAACACACTCCATCACAGCCAGATGCAAAGGTTTCTGACCTTGCTGAACTCTACAAGAAATTGATTAAAGAAGAAGTAGAAGAATTTTGGGAAGCTGAAGCGTCAAGTGATGACGCTGAACAACTCGATGCATGTTTCGATATGATATGGGTCATTGTTGGATACATGAAGGCACGTGGTTGGGATTGCTCTGCTGCATGGGATGAAGGTGCAAAGAGCAATCTGTCGAAAATTGACCCTGTTACTGGTAAGGTTATTCGTCGTGAAGACGGTAAAATCCTTAAACCAGAGGGCTGGCAACCACCAGACTTCACCAAATTTATCGCTTGACTTTAATTCAGTTTTGGGGTATAATTATATTATGAAAAACGATATTACACTCTACTTAGACATGGATGGTGTGCTTTGCAATTTTGACAAAGCATACAAATCCCTCCGCACTCATGCTGAAGATGGAAACCGATTCCGTGCTGCTGTCATGGAATTCAACATTTTTGAAGAACTTGAATTCATGCCAGATACAATGGAGTTGATGAACTACGTATCGAAACTTGATGGTGTTACAATTGAGATTCTTACCTCTGTTGGAACATTCGATGAGGTTCGAGGTAATGCAGCAAGACGTCAAAAGAACAAATGGCTTGAGAGCAGAAACTTTCCTTACAAAGCAAACTTCGTTCGTACCAAATCTGAGAAGGCTAACTACGCTACACCAACTAGCATCTTGATTGATGACTCTATTGGTTGCATTGAACCATTTAACGCTAGTGGCGGTCATGGTATTCTCCACACAAAATCCATCGATACTATTCAACAACTTCATGATGTTATTCGTGGCATTCGTGGTTTGAACATGCTGAAATTTGGCTATGACTCCATGGGAACTTATGCTTGATATTTTTGCACCTACTTTGCAATGGATAAAAGATGACTACTCTTCTAATCGAAATCGTTTTTGCCTTGAGTTGCTTGCTTGGGCAATATCTGTTGGTTGTTCGCTCACAATGGCAGTTACAGTCCCTAGCCCACCTCTTATTCTACTGTACCCTACTTGGATCACTGGGTGTGGGATTTATGCTTGGTGCGCTTATAGTCGGAAATCATTTGGCATGCTTGCTAACTACTTACTGCTAGTAAGTATTGATTGTTTCGGATTGTGGAGAATGTTATGAGTCAAGTTTTATCTACAAATATATTTTATGGTACCCCACCAGCAACACCAGTAACTCCACCTCTTCCACAATTCACAATGCCTGAACCACTCAGCTATGAATTTCAGGTAGTTGAATATATTCAAGATGATAAAGTTACAAAAGTTGCATTACAAATTAAACAAAACACCCATGATCAATATGGGAATATTAAAATGCATGGTATTTGGCAAGATGTCCCACGCATAAAGATTGACCTATGAATATATTTTATCTTCACAACGATCCAAAAATCTGCGCAGAAATGCATGTGGACAAACACTGCGTAAAGATGATTCTTGAATATGCTCAACTACTTTCTACTACTCATCGTGTTCTTGATGGTACCATTTCTGTGGGTCTCTCAGCATCTGGACGTAAAAAGACTTCATATGTGCTTATGGATAAGCGTGAGTCTGTTCTTTACTCTGCTACTCATATCAATCATCCTTCTGCTATTTGGGTAAGGCAGAGTGATAAAAATTATTCTTGGTTATTTGAGATGTTTCAATCTCTTCTCGAAGAATACACATATCGTTATGGTAAA
>Ga0114975_10001093_pt1 | contig 19680 bp, 17 predicted proteins | sample S_130626_EF_Meta_FD_87031 | JGI IMG/M metagenome (GOLD analysis project Ga0114975, IMG submission 87031) | Freshwater microbial communities from Lake Simoncouche, Canada to study carbon cycling - S_130626_EF_MetaG | ecosystem: Environmental > Aquatic > Freshwater > Lake | place: Lake...
ATCAAATTAAATCTATTCAATTATGAGTAACGAATCAACAGGGAACAACAGTAAAATAATCATCGGGATATTAATTATTGCCCTAATTGGATCATGGATATACTTTAACAGTACTATTGGTGCGAAAACTGAAATAATCAATAATAAGGATATCAAGATTGCTTCTATTGATAGTAGTAAGAATGCGCTAAATGCTGAGTTCATTGCTGCTTCAGCAAAAGTTGATTCATTGACTTTACAAAATCAACAATTATCTGGTGATATACTTGTTAAGTCAAATGAAATTCAAAAATTAAAATCAAATATTGGTACTATTTTAACAAATAAAAATGCTTCTGATAAAGACTTAGCTGAGGCAAAAGCATTGATAGCAACTTTAAATGGTAAAATCACCAATTTATTAGCTGACTTAGGTAAAGCACAAGAAGAAAATAAGCAGTTGACTGCTAAAAATGAAGACTTAACTAATCAAAATACTACTTTAAATTCTAATTTATCATCTACAACTAAAGAAAAAGATAGATTACAAGATATTGGATCAACTTTACATGCTTCTAATTTTAGTATTCAATCTTTAAGAGTTAGAGAGGATGGCAGTGAAAGAAAAACTTCAAATGCTAAAAGAGCAAACACCATTAGAATTTCTTTTCAAATTGATAAAAACAAAATCACGCCTACTGGCAATCAAGACATTTATGTTTGTTTAACTGCTCCAGATGGTAGTCCTTTCGGTGATGCAGGAAAAATCACAACTAGAGAAGAAGGTAGCAAACCATACGCAAACAAGATTTCTATCCAATATGTTCAAAATGAAGTATTACCAGTAAGCTATGACGTTAAGCAAACTTCAAAATTCACTGAAGGTGAATACAAAGTAGAAGTTTACAATAATGGCTTTAAAATTGGTGAAGGAAAAACTACACTAAAGAAAGGATTATTCTAAAATATTTAGTCCATTCATAAAGGATGCAATAAATAAAAAAGGCGCTTTTTGTAAAGCGCCTTTTTTATTTATTAGTTAGTAGCAAACTCGTTATTAACACTTAAGTCTTGCATCATATTCCCAATTGGAATGTTGTTATATGACAAAGCATAAAACCAAAGTTGAATAGCCGCTTGAGAAACGGTCTCAACAAAAAAATTCGCTTTGCTTAAATAAGGGATCAGCTTTACAGTTAATGCATGTAATTCATTCGCATCTTCAGTTACTGCCCATGTTTTTAATAAGCTTTTTAATTGTGCTAATTCATTGTCCAATAAATGATCGAAGGCATGCAATTGTACGAATTCTGTTACTGCTTCATACAACATTGCTTTGTTGTTCGTCTTCATAAATTCAATTTTGATTTATAGGTTGGATAACAAAACAAAGTTCATCCGTCTATATTAACTGAATGTTATCAAATGAGGGCGTAATGCAAATGTGTAAAACTTGTAAAAAAATGTGATTTTAGAGGCAGCATAGATGTTTTAATTTATCCAATCACAACCGCAGCAAGTGCCGGCAATTGTAAATTCAATTTATACCACTCCTCCTTTTCATCCTGCGGTTCCATTTGAATGTCCGTATTAAATAAGTCCCCTACACCCCAGAATTGCTTTGCATCGCTATTGAATATTTCCTTCCATTTTTTATTCCCATATAAGTGAATAGGAAAATCATGCCTAGGAACTGGCGTCATATTTAAAATAACAACTACGTCATTTTTCCAATCTTTTGCCTTTCGTCTGAATGCGATTACACCCTCAGCTCTTTTATTCATTTCAACCCACTCAAAGCCCCCTTTTTCATATTGTAGTTCATATAAAGCAGTATGATTTCGATACAATGAATTTAACTGTTGCACACAAAATTTCATTCCTCCATGACTTACATGAGCTAACAAATCCCATTGTAGTTCGGTCGTATAATTCCATTCCTTAGTCGCAGCAAACTCATTACCCATAAATAACAACTTAGCTCCTGGATGAGTAAACATATAAGTATAAAGTAAACGGAGATTTGCAAATTTTTGCCATTCGTCCCCTGGCATTTTATATAACATAGGACTTTTACCATGTACTACTTCATCATGACTTAAGGGTAGCATAAAATGCTCGTCGTAATAATACATCATGGAAAAGGAGAATTTGTCCTGAGATCCCGAGCGCATGATTGGATCTAATTTAAAATAATCCAAAGTGTCATGCATCCAACCCATCATCCATTTCATGCCAAATCCCAAGCCATCCATAAAGGTTGGCTGACTAATTCCAGGCCAATCAGTTGCTTCTTCGGCAATAGTTTGTATAGCAGGAAAATCCCTATACAATGTTTCGTTTAAATCTTTTATAAATGCAATGGCTTCTATATTACCATTTCCACCAAATTCATTTCGCTCCCATTCCCCTTCCTCCCTGCTATAATCTAGTTTAAGCATTGAACTAACTGCGTCAACTCTTAATCCATCAATATGAAATTGATCACACCAGAATCTTGCACTACTAATTAAAAAGGATTTAACCTCCCCTCGTTTATAATTAAATATATACGAATTCCAATCAGGATGGTACCCTTTTCGCATATCAGCATACTCATATGTATTAGCCCCATCAAACATAAACAATCCATGTGCATCGTATGGAAAATGTGAAGGAACCCAATCAATTATAACACCAATTTCTGCTTCATGAAAAGCATTTACCAATGCTGCAAATTCCTGTGGATTACCAAAACGCGAAGTGGGTGCAAAAAAACCTACACCTTGATAACCCCAACTTCCGTCAAATGGATGTTCCATGATGGGCATAAACTCAACATGTGTAAAGCCCATCTCTTTTACATAAGGCACTAATAAGTCAATAAGTTGCAAATATGAATTGTAACTGTCTTCATTATTTTTATCAGGTCGCATCCAGCTTGCTAAATGGACTTCATAAACTGAATATGGTTGATCGGTTCTATTGCAAACCTTTCTTTTTTCCATCCATTTATTATCCTTCCAATCATATTTTGTATCCCATGTAATAGAAGCTGTAAGAGGCCTTAATTCCCAATAATTTGCATAAGGGTCACCTTTATCTAATTTTGCCCCTTTGTATCCGTGAATATGATATTTATATACTTCCCCTTGATTAACATTGGGAATAAAACCTTCCCAAATTCCAGAACTATCCTGTCTTACTTTTAATAAATGCGTAGTGTTATCCCAATCATTAAAATTACCTACTACAAAAACTGCAGTAGCATTAGGCGCCCATACTGAAAAATAGGTACCATTGATTCCTAAAATTTCAATTTGCTTATTCCCAAAAAAATTATAAAGAGTGTAATGTGTGCCATTTTGAAAATTTGTAACGTCTTGATCCGAGAATAAAGAATAATTCCAAACGGCCTGGCTAGTATCAACAAAATGTAATTCCTCGTATTTTGACATAATTATTTAGTTAGTTCAATTACCTGCATGGTCATTGCAGGAATTGTAAATGTTGATCCAATGGCGTTTCCGTTTTCAATATTTTTTCCACCCTTAAAGCCAACTGTTCGTTCTTGAAAATTAGAAAGAGACACTTTTCTTTCCATAGTGTCTGTATTCATCACACACATCACAGTTTGACTTTTATCATACCTAAAATAAACATACAACCCATTATCTGGTAAATATTGCATGAAGGATCCCGTTTTTAATGCAGATGAATTTTTTCTATAGTTTCCTAATAACTTAATGTAATTTAAAAAGCTTAGTTCTATTTCACTTAGCCCTTTTTCAGTAAATGCATTTTTTGTGTCCCCTTCCCATCCACCTGGAAAATCAAGACGAACCCAACCATCTGGATTTGAAATGCCTTTCATTAAAATTTCAGAACCATAATATAACTGTGGAATACCTCGACAAGTATACAACCATGTATAAGCAATCTTCGTTTTTGGAATACTTTCACCTAAAGTAGAATGTATCCTTGTCATATCATGATTATCCAAGAATATAACATTGTTACTTGCTTTTTTATATAAAAAATCTTGCGCCAAAGTACTGTATAATTTTATAACTCCATTATTCCAACTATTCGATTCATTTAAGGCTGGAAGTATACCTCCAAACAATAAACTAAAATCGGATGTTGCTATTAAATTGCTTTTAAACGGCGTATTTAAATTATTCTCAACAAAATAAGCTTGTGAAGAAACACCATCAACCCAGCATTCTCCGAAAGTGAAAATTTTAGGATATTCATCAAGTAATGACTTATTAATTCGATTCATTACTTCAACATTGCAATATTTATACGTATCTACTCTAAAGGCATCAATGCCGAAAGTTTCAACTGACCATATTGCATTTTGAGTTAAATATTTTTCAACAAAAACGTTTTCGTGATTCACGTCGGGCATTTCAGTTGTAAACCAACCATTAATCATTTTTTCTTCATCTGATTTAGAATGATATGGATCAAATAACACCTGTTCTCGGTAATGGGTTTGTGTATAGGCTGGCCACTGATGCAACCAATCCTTTGATGGCGCGTCCTGTACTAGAAAATGAAATCTTCCAAAATGATTGTAAACAATATCCTGAATAAGCTTCATTCCTTTATTGTGTAAACTATCGCTCAAGTTCATATAAGCATTATCACCACCAAACCTTTTTTCAATTTTATAATTATTGGTGGCAGCATATCCATGTTCAGTTCTATCTGGCATATCATTTTCAACTACAGGCGTCATCCATAAGGTGGTAACTCCCAATTGTTGAAAATAATTTAAATGATTGGTGACACCTTGCAAATCTCCACCATGTCTTATAAATATAGAATCTCGATTTAAACCTTGATCCTTGAGACCTGGAATTTTGTCATTATTAGGATCCCCATTGCTAAATCGATCCGGCATTAAAAAATAGACTAAATCACTTGTGCTTAATCCTTGTGCAAAGTTTTTACCCAGCCCCTTTCTTCTAGCTTTTAATGTCCAATTGGTATTAATTTTCTTACCCTCCGATTCAATGATAAAATTAACATTGCCCGGCTTTGCCTTTTCACTTATTACTATGTCAGCCGCTATATAATGTCCGTTGCTGAAATGATGTACTTTTTGTAACTGAACTCCTTCATATTGAATTTTTAGCGTTGCATTTGAAAAATTTTCATTGGAAGCCCTAATTAAAACCTGCACTTGTTTGTTTTTCATGTTAACAAACCAATTACTTGGATAAAACTCAACCGCTTGCGCATTAAGTATGTTAATCATAAATATAAACCCAACCCATCCTAATATTACTTTTTTCATATTTACTTTTCTTATTCAGTGCTTATCGCTTTATTGTTATTTTCTTCTTTAATAATTACTACACAAATGATGCTTGCTAAAATTAATAAGCCACCTCCAATTTGCACTGCCATTAATCGATCATTATGTAAAAATTCTGACATGATTTTTCCAAAAAACAGCGATGCTATTATTTCCGGCAAAACAATAAAGAAATTAAATATACCCATATAAATGCCCATTTTTTGTTCAGGAATAAAACCAGCTAACATCGAATAAGGCATTGACAAAATGGAAGCCCATGCAATTCCTACCAAGCCCATACTAACATATAAAAAGTTAACATTTTGAACATAATACACCGATATTAATCCAATGCCACCTAATAAAAGGCACATGGCATGTGTATACTTTTTCCCTAATAAGCCAACCCAAAATGATAAGGTAAATGAAAATCCGAAGGTGACTAAATTCAATATAGCACTTGTCGCACCTGCATGTTCCACTCCAATGGTGTAAGCAGTTTTGATCGCCTCTATATTGCTGTCACTATCGCCATGAAAAAGTTGTCTTGCAACACCCGGAGTATAATAAAACCACATTAAAAATAGTCCAGGCCAGGTAATGAAATTTACTAAAGCCAATCTTTTCATTTGAACAGGCATATTAGTAATTGACTCATATATTTCAGAAAATATTGAACCCTTGCTTACCTCTTTATTTTCATTGATAGCTTCAGAAGGTGGATATTCTTTGCTTCTTAATATGGTATACATCACTGCAACAAAAAAAACTGCCGCACCTATATAAAATGAAAATAAAATATTTTGAGGAATAGTACCTTTTGCGCTAATTCTCGAAACACCAAACCATTTAACTAATAATTGAGGTAAATATCCAGCAATAAAAGATGCTAATCCAATAAACATACTTTGCATTGAAAACCCGAAAGATCTTTGCTTGTCATTTAAATTATCTGCAACAAATGCCCTAAATGGCTCCATGGTAACATTAATACTTGAATCTAAAATCCATAATACCCCCGCTGCCATCCATACACTTGATGAGTTAGGCATTATAAATAATAAAGCCGAACTAAATATGGCCCCAATCAAAAAGAATGGACGACGACGTCCCAATTTTGGATGCCATGTTCTATCACTCCAATAACCAATGATAGGCTGAATAATTAATCCAGTCATAGGAGCCGCTAACCATAAACCCGGAATTTGTTCTGGTGATGCACCAAGGAATTCATAAATGGCACTCATGTTATTCATTTGTAAACTCCAGCCAAACTGAATTCCAAAAAAGCCAAAACACATATTCCAAATTTGCCAAAAACTTAATTTCTTCTTCTCTCCTGTATAAGCTGTATTCATAGTTATTTTTTTTTAAATTACAAAACCATTCGGTATGATAGCTCCTTTTTTCACTACCACAATACCATCTTTAATGGTATATAATGGATGATCTGTTTTTTCTAAATGTGCCCCTCCCTTTATAGAAACATCATTCCCAATGGAACAATTTTTATCAACAATCGCATCCTCAATAATACATCTTTCCCCAATGCCTAGAATGGGTTGTCCAATGTTATTTTTAGCTTGAATTTGTTCAATTGTTTCATAGTAATCACAGCCCATGATGTATGCATTTTTTATGACCGTGCCTGTCCCAATTCTTGATCTAATTCCAATAACTGATTTAGTAATTGACGCTGCATGTATGATGGAACCTTCGGCAACAATTGCTTGATTAATTTGTGTACCACTAATTTTAGCTGGGGGTAACATTCTTGACCTTGTATAAACGGTCTGAGCACTATCAAATAAATTGAAAGGCGGAATTTCATCCGTTAAAGCAATATTGGCTTCGAAGAAGGAATATATATTTCCAATATCCGTCCAATACCCATCATATTGATAACTAAGCACTTTGTAATGTGCAATGGAATCAGGAATAATTTCTTTTCCGAAATCAGTGGCATTTGCATGCACTTCATTTAATAATTTATAGAGTATTTCTTTATTAAAAACATAAATACCCATAGAAGCTAAATAATTTCTGCCTTGTGCTTGCATCGCATCACCCGTATCACTCACCCAATCAGGCAATAATTCCTTTTTAGGTTTTTCAATAAATGATGTTATTACATTTTCATCATTAGACTTTAATATTCCAAACTCTGGTGCTTCCCTATCACCTACAGGAATGGTTGCAATAGTTAATGCTGCACCACTTTTTTTATGTGCATCGATCATCGCACTAAAATCCATTTGATATAACTGATCGCCACTTAAAATTAAAACATATTCAAAATCCAATTTATCTAAATGTCTTAGGGATTGTCTCACTGCATCTGCAGTACCTTGAAACCAACCCGGATTATCAGGGGTTTGTTCGGCAGCTAGAATGTCAACAAAGCCTGAACTAAAAGCACTAAAATGATATGTATTTTTTATGTGTTGATTTAAAGAAGCGGAGTTGAATTGTGTTAACACAAATATTCGGTTCAAATTACTATTGATACAATTACTAATAGGGATGTCAACTAGTCGGTATTTTCCAGCAATTGGAACAGCAGGTTTTGACCTTCTTGCCGTCAAAGGAGAAAGTCTTGAACCAGCACCTCCTCCTAAAATAATTGAAACTGTTTCTTTAGCATAAATTGCCATAAGACATCATTTTAATAATTAAATAATTGATTTATATACATTATCGTAAGCTTTTACCACCGATTCCCAACTATGATCTATTTCCATACACCTCGCAACTAATTTTTTCAATTGATCCTGGTTATGAAATAAAGTAATAGCACGCTCGATTGAATAAACTATATCATTTTCATTAGCGTGCAAAAAACGAATGCCAAATCCATTATCATCCCCCATATCAGTAACGGTGTCATGCAAACCACCTGTGTCTCTAACCATTGGAATGGTTCCATATCTTAAAGAATACATTTGATTCAGTCCACATGGCTCCACCCTGCTTGGCATTAATAAAAAGTCAGCAGCAGCGTAAGCTTCATGTCCCACTTTTTCATCATATCCAATGAAAGTATTATAGACACCAGGATATAATTGAACTAAATAATTTAATGCTGACTCAACGGAAGTATCTCCCGAACCAATAATTAAAAAATTGGCTCCACAATTTGTTTTATCTAATGCATGTTGTATTGCACCAGGCAAAACATCGGCTGCTTTTTCGCCCACTAATCTTCCAATAAAAATGATCAATGGCTTTTCGATATCCAAATTAAATCGGTTACAAATCGCAACCTTGTTTTTTCTTTTACCTTCCATCACATTTGCAATCGTATAATGAAATGGAATCATCGGATCAGTTGCAGGATTCCATACGTCTGCATCAATCCCATTTAAAATGCCAATGCATTTACCTTTTTCTAATTCGAATAATTTTTCTAATCCATTTGAATGCAATACTAATTCATGCATATAAGTTGGACTTACCGTTGTTACTTTATCTACACATTTTACTGCTGCAGCTAATGGGTTAATAGTATTGTTCCATTCCAGTAACCCTTTTTTCCAACTATCCCAACGTGGAATTAATATGCTTTTATCCCAACCCATTGCTCCATGGTATTGTGCATTATGAATGGTCAGCACTGTTTTAATGTTTTGTAATTGCTGGTAATCATAACAATGCTTCATCATAAACGGAACGAGTCCAGCTTGATGATCATGACAATGAATTAAATCAGGCTGAACAGCCCAATGCTTTAACCAGTTTAAGGTGGCAATTTGAAAACCTATAAAACGATCATTGTCATCGGTATAACCATAAATTTTGGGTCTGTCTAATAAACCATTAATATCAACCAAGTATAAATCAAAACCAAGTTCATTCGTTTTTAATTTTATAATTGTATAGTTGAAAAACCAATCACCTAAATTTGCGTTGCCTTTGAAATGAACCTCCCATTCGTTTTGTTCAAGAAATTTAGTCTTATACATTGGCATGACAACACATGCCTTTTCCCCTAATTGGTTTTGATATTTTGGCAATGCTCCAACTACATCTGCTAAACCGCCAGCTTTGGCCATTGGATAACACTCAGCACTTATATGAACAATAACCATCTGTATGAAATATTAGCTTTCAATTTACAATTTTGTCCTTACATTACCAATCTGCTTTTATTATAGACTGAAAATGAATTTTTTATCCATTTTTTAGTATTTTACGGTATCGATTGCTTCTTAAACTATTAAACTAACGAATGTTATGAGCCAAACCAAACAGCCCACTAATACAGGTGCGCTTTCTACCCTCATTGTAGTATTTTTTTTCTGGGGATTTATTGCTTCAAGTAATAGCGTTTTTATCCCTTTTTGTAAACACAAATTCAATTTAGACCAATTCCAAAGTCAATTAGTAGACTTCGCCTTTTATTTGGCTTATTATATAGGCGCATTGGGATTATTCGCATATGGTGCATTTGGAGGAAAAGACTTAGTTGGAAAATGGGGGTATAAAAAAAGTATTGTTTACGGATTGTTATTTTCAGCAATAGGTGCTGCGGCAATGATTATAGCAGTTAATGCCAATACATTTACAGGTATGTTGGTGGGTTTATTTATTGTAGCCTTAGGATTTTCCTTACAACAAACTGCTGCACAACCTTTCGCCATTGCTTTAGGTGATGAAAGTACCGGTGCAAGCAGGGTAAATTTAGCGGGTGGCATCAATTCATTTGGAACTACTATTGGTCCTATCGTTGTTGCATTCGCATTATTTGGAACAGCTGCGGCCATTACGGACGAACAAATTGCAGCTTTAAGTTTAAGTAAAGTAGTCATTTTATATAGTGCCGCAGGTTGCTTATTTCTAGCAGCTGCCGCTTTATTCCATTTTTCTAAGAAAGTACCAGCAGGTATAAGTGAGGAAAAAATCGAGCCAGCTAACAAAGCATTGTATTTGTTGCTTATCATGACGGGGGTGTTAGTTATTATGTTTGTACCCATTTTTAATAGTTATAAAATTGATCCAAGCACTTTAACGGATACAACAAAATTAGAACTTGAAACCACAAGATTAAAATGGTTATTTGGTGCATTAGCAACCGTAGTGGTTGGTTTATTATTCGCTAATTTCTCAGCACAAAAAAATGAAAATGGTTGGGGCGCGATGAAATACCCACAATTGGTTTTAGGTATGCTTGCTTTGTTTGTTTACGTAGGTGTTGAAGTAGCAATCGGCTCAAACCTTGGTGAATTATTAAAACAAAAAGATTTTGGAAGTATCCCATCCTCTAAAATCGCACCTTATATCTCAATGTATTGGGGAAGTATGATGATTGGCCGTTGGGCTGGCGCTATTTCTGCATTTGAATTTAAAAAGAAAATAAATCAGATTTTAACGGTAATTGTTCCATTAGTTGCATTTGGTATTGTTATAGGTGTTAATGGAATTGCTCAATATGACATGAGTCCATTATACTTATACATAGTTTGTATTTTCATTCAAATAGGTGCATTCTTCTTAAGTAATGACAAACCAGCTAAAACTTTATTAATATTTAGTATCATTGGTGTTGTAGCCATGTTGGTAGGTATTTTTAATACAGGTAATATTGCTATTTATGCATTTTTAACCGGTGGTATCGCTTGTTCAATTATGTGGCCTTCCATTTTTGCATTATCAGTTGCAGGACTTGGAAAATATACAACACAAGGCGCTGCATTTTTAATTATGATGATTTTAGGTGGTGGTATTATCCCTCCTATTCAAGGTAAATTATCAGATTTTCTTCAGTCATCACATTTAGATCAACCAGGTTATGGTATTCACCAATCATTTTGGGTCCCCGTACTTTGTTTTGCATACATCTTGATTTTTGCCATTGCTGTAAAAGGTATTTTAAAGAAGCAAGGCATCAATTATGAAGAGACAGAAGCAAAAGGAGGACACTAGAAAAGTTGGATGATTAATAGAATAATTAATTTGATTAAAATAAATTTAAAAAAATGGATTCATATGTTATTGGTGTAGATATTGGAGGCACAGGTACTAAATATGGCATTGTTGATAAAGACGGAAACGTTTTACATTCAAGCTCAATGCCAACTAATACACATGCACAAGTGCATACTTTTATTGATGAACTTTATGAAAAACTAAGTGAGTTAATTGAAAAAGTAGGTGGAATAGGTCGTATCAAAGGTATTGGTGTTGGTGCACCAAATGGAAATGTATATACGGGCACCATTGAATACGCTCCTAATTTACCATGGAAAGGAGTCATTCCATTTGCTAAAATGTTACAGGATAAATTTAAACTTCCTGTTAAACTAACCAATGATGCTAATGCAGCTGCAGTAGGCGAAATGATGTATGGCGCAGCGAAGGGAATGAAAGACTTTATTTTAATTGCGCTTGGGACTGGTGTAGGCAGTGGAATAGTTGCCAACGGCGAATTGATATATGGTCACGATGGATTTGCAGGAGAACTAGGCCATACCATTATTATACCTGATGGACGACTTCATGTAGGTACTGGAAAAAAGGGCTCCTTGGAAAGTTATGCATCAGCTACAGGGGTTGCACAATCGGCTATGGAAATTTTAAGGGATACCACACGTCCAAGTTTATTAAGAAACATACCTATTGAAAAGATTACATCAAAAGACGTATTCGAAGCTGCTCAACAGGACGACGAAGTTGCCAAAGAAGTTTTTGAATTTACCGGTAAAATATTAGGTATGTCCTTAGCTAATTTTGTAATGTTCTCAAGTCCTGAAGCCATTATTTTATTTGGTGGATTAACGAAAGCTGGGGATTTAATTCTAAAGCCTACTAGGGAACATATGGAAGCAAATGTGATTGAAATTTTTGAAAATAAAGTAAAGATTTTATTCAGTCATTTGAAAGAATCTGATGCCGCCATATTAGGTGCATCTGCATTGATGTGGGAGTAATCATTTTGATTGCTCCTCCATCCATTTATTTCTTCCCCATCCTGCTATAACGTGTTTTTCACTATGATAAGAGGATCTCACCAATGGTCCACTCTCTACATAATCAAAACCTAATTCATAGCCAATTTGTCTTAGTTCAGCAAATTCATCGGGGTGAACAAAACGTTGCACTGGTAAATGCTTTTTTGTTGGTTGCAAATACTGACCAAGTGTTAAAACATCACAACCTACATTCACCAAGTCTTTCATGGTTTGAATCACTTCATGCTTTTCCTCGCCAATACCTAACATCAATCCTGTTTTTGTTCGTCTGCCTCCTTTTTTTAAAGCTTCTAAAACGCCTAAACTTCGATCGTATTTAGCTTGAACGCGAACACGTCTAGTATTACGTTCAACGGTTTCCATATTATGACTTACCACTTCAGGAGCAGCTTCAATGATTCTATCAATTTGTTCTTGGATTCCTCTAAAATCAGGAATCAATGTTTCCAAGGTAGTTTCAGGTGATAAAGTTCTTATTGCTTTTATCGTATTGGCCCAAATAATGGAACCTCCATCAGGTAATTCGTCTCTATCTACACTTGTTAATACAGCATGTTTTACTTTCATCAAAAATACGGCTTCAGCTACACGTTGTGGCTCATCCCATTCAACTGGCTTAGGACGGCCTGTAGCAACTGCACAAAACTGACAACTTCTTGTACATATATTACCAAGAATCATAAAGGTCGCTGTTCCTTCTCCCCAGCATTCGCCCATATTTGGACAATTACCGCTCTCACAAATCGTATGTAATTTATGATTATCCACTAATCCCCTAACATGCTTATAGCTTTCTCCAATTGGAAGTTTTACTCTTAACCAATCAGGTTTTTTTAAGCGCTCAGCAGGTTCAGCATTTAGGATAGGTAGTTCTTGCATATGTTCAAAATTAACATGGCAAAAATACAAGACTTGAGGGGAATAAATTTGTAATTTTACCAAAATCATAAAACCAATATCATTAATTATGACAGCAACAGTAACCTACGAATCCAATTTAAGAACAACCTGCCTTCATTTACAAAGCGGATCAGCAATTGAAACGGACGCGCCAACCGATAATAAAGGAAAAGGCGAAAGATTTTCACCTACCGACTTAATAGCAACTGGTCTTGGTGCTTGTATGATTACCACGATGGGAATTAAAGCACAAACAATGGATATTGCGTTAGATGGTGCAAAAGTTGAAGTAACTAAAGTAATGGTATCAGATCCAAGAAGGATTGGGAAAATTATTGCACATGTAACTATGCCTGCACTGAATTTAGATGAAAAAACAATAGAGATTTTAGAGCGTGTGGCGAGAACTTGCCCAGTAGAAAGAAGTTTGCATCCAGATGTTGAATTGGATATTCAATTCAATTGGTTATAAATTCATTTTAAAAAGAATTAAAGCAGTTAGTCGTTTAAGCCTAGCTGCTTTATTTTTTGCATCAATTTGCTTACAGGAAGTCCCATTACATTATAAAAATCACCCTGTATACTATCAATTCCAACTAAACCAATCCATTCCTGAATGGCATAGCCACCGGCTTTATCATAAGGTTTATATTGATCAACATAATAGATAATTTGTTGATCGGTAAGTTTATGAAATTTAACCTTGGTTGTTTCTGAAAAAATAATAAAATTATTTTGATGATACAAACACACCCCAGTGATTACCTCATGTGTATTACCTGACAATTTTGTTAGCGATGAAATAGCATCGTTTCTGTCAATGGGTTTTCCCATCACCATATTATCTAAAACAACTACGGTATCGGCAGCAATTATGCAGGTATCTTCGACTAAAGATTTAGCTGCTAAAATGTTGGCAACAGCTATGGCTTTATTTTTTGCTATAAATGCCGGAACTTCTTGAATGGGCATAGTTTCAGGATAGCTTTCGTCTGAGGAAGAAACCACCACATCAAAATCAAGCCCTACTGTCTTTAATAAGTCTTGTCTTCTAGGTGATTGAGATGCTAAAATAAACCTAGGCATAAATTATAGAATAAAATAAAAAAACATCATGGATAAAATTCCTGATAACATAGCTATTTTGATATATAAACTTAGCTGTTTAAAATCAGCACTCGCGTAAGATTTTTTTAGTCGATATAATACCAATACAAGTGGCGAAATAATAAAAACTATACAATATATAATACCCAGCCATAAACCAAAAGGAATTACATAAAGCATCAAGAAAAACAAACTCCCTATAACCACTATTAACCAAACACTAATATAAACTTTAGTGGGTTTTAATCCCCACACAATTGGGAGGGTTCTGCATCCAAATTTCTGATCCCCTTCCATGTCTTCCATATCTTTCAATGCTTCTCTTACTAGCGTCAAAATAAAAGCAAAGACACTATAAACCACCATTAACTTTGCAAATTTAAAATTTGCCACATCCTTAATATCTGGATTTAATATTTGCTGTATCGTAAACTTAGAAAAGTAAACAACTGCTATCGACCAAGCAGTTAATAAAGAAATAACAATATTGCCAATTAAAAAATCCTTCTTGAAATTTGTTGAATAGAGAAACAAAAATAAAATGGTCAATAAATTAGATAAATGAATATGCCAATAATCCTTGAAAGAAAAAGCAATAGTAGATACATAAATACCTAGTAAACTTAAAATTAAATGCCAAAAAATAACCCAACGGCGACTTATATAAGAACCTACTACCACTCGTTGCGGCTTATTTACTTGGTCAATGTTAATGTCAAAATAATCATTAATAATATACCCAGCAGCAGCAATAAAAACATACGTTATAACAATTAGGTAAAAACGATTATTGGCATCTAATCCTGCATTTGGATACAAGGGCTTGAAAATGCAAAAATGAAACAATACTTCAGCTAGCAAAATGAAAACTAAATTAGGCCATCTAATTAGTCTTAAAAAATGAATGAATGTCTTCAATTAATAGCTTTTAAGTAATTTAGTTATTGTGCACGAACACCTTCTTCCGTATCCCATTTACCATTCAATTTCAAAACTTTTTCTATCACGTCTCTTGCACATCCAGCACCTCCATTGATAGCGGATACATAATTCGCAATTTGTTTAATATCAACAGCAGCGTCATTTGGACAGGCTGCAACACCAACCATTTTCATGGCTTCCAAATCAGGCATGTCGTCGCCCATAAATAACATTTGATCTAATGGTGTATTGTTTAGTATTGATAATTCCTGTAACAGAGTACGTTTGTCTTTTACTTTCATATGCACTTCCTTCACACCCAGTAAATTTAGTCGCTCCTCCACTTCATTGGAATTTCCACCTGAAATTACCCAAACCTCATACCCTTTTTTGATGGCTAACTGAATAGCATAGCCGTCTTTAATATTCATTTTTCTTACTAATAAACCATCGGGCATTACAATAACCTCACCATTGGTTAATACACCATCAACATCAAAAACAAAGCAGGTTATTTTTTGTAAGCTATCTAACAATTTATTGAAATTTATTTTTTTAGAAGGCTATTTTTGATTGTCTCTCCACTCATACACCCAAGCACTTTGAATCATTTCCAAATGACCTTCATTAGATTCTTCTTTTTTACCTTCAAAATGTGGCAAGGATAAAACCCATTCTAATAAATCTGTAAAACGTACTCTGTAAATTTTTGATTCAGTGAAGTCATCTCCAAACTTTTCATATAATTTTTGAGCTATGTCTTCGTGGTCATTCCAATAAATGGGTGGTTCAAACTGATTCATATGTTTAGTTTTTCGCTTTAATATTATGGTATAAAATGTATATCTTATTCTCCTAGAAATTGTGTTTGGTCAGGTAAGGTAACTTCAATTTCGCCGCTACCTTCTTGAATAACACATTGACAACCTAATCTTGATTCAATTCGAGGAATTAATGCTCTATCAATAAAATCCTCTTCCTTGTCAGATAATTCTTCCAAAAACTCCATTCCTTTTTTTACATATAAATGACAAGTGCTACAAGCACAAACTGCACCACAATTATGATGTAATTCAATACCTGCGTCTAAAATTACTTCCAATAAACTATCGCCAGCTTTAATATCATTTAAAGTAACTGTCTCTAGTCCTTTCTGTTCAAAATTAATTTTCAAAGAGTACATAAATATAGTAATATGATTTTTGCAAAAATAGCCTTAAACGACCTTTTATCATTGTTTTTATTGTCGAATTACAAAAAAAATGTAAAAGTATCATCCACACAGAACCTATCTTTGTGACCAAATATAATTATCAATGGCAAGTCCCGGGTTTTCAGAAAGAATTTACTTACAGTATTTAAGAACTAAGTTTAAAACCATTGGACAGTTATCCCCTTCGGTTGCAGGTAAAATAGCCTTTAACTTGTTTTGTACACCTTACCCAAAATATAAAAAACAAAAAGCGCCAGCCATTTTTCATCAAGCCAAACAATTAACAGTTAAGGTCAATGATAAAATAGACATTAAAGGTTATGAATGGCAGCCATTAAAAGCCAATGGGAAGACTGTTTTAATTTGCCATGGATATGCCAGCTACTTTTACAAATTTGAACAATATATTCATCCCTTATTAAAAGCAGGTTTTCGGGTGGTAGGATTTGATGCCCCTGGTCATGGTCAAAGCGAAGGGAAACATATTAATATCATTATATATAAAGAGGCTATCCAAAAAATCATGGAACAGGTTGGCCCTATTGACGACTTTATGGGTCATTCCTTGGGGGGAATTACTTTGGCAATGATCGCCGAAACCATCCCAAATCCTGAAGCACATAAATTTGTTCTAATTGCACCGGCTACCAAAACCACAACTACTTTTAATAACTATTATAAAATGATGCAGCTTTCTGCACCTGTAATTGATGCATTTTTATATGAAATGGCCAAACTAACTACTTTGCCAATTACTCATTTTGAAGCTGATAGGGCTATTGAAAACTATAGAGGTCCTGTACTTTGGGTACATGATGAAGGTGACCGCGTTTGTCCTTATGAAGATTTATTAATTTTTAAAAATAAAGCCCCAGAAAATATTAAATTCTTGATTACCAATGGATTAGGTCATAATAAAGTGTATAAAACACCCGATGTTATTGAACAAATTGTGGCTTTTTTTAGTGCGTAAATTCAGATGATTTTTATTTTTTAAGTTGATTGGCCTAATATTGCACCTATGTCAAAGAACTTACTAATCGTTGAGTCGCCTGCTAAGGCAAAAACTATTGAGAAGATATTGGGTGAAGAATTTGAAGTAAGAAGTTGCTATGGTCATATCCGTGATTTGGAAAAAAACGACATGGGCATTGACTTGAAAAACAAGTTTGCACCAAGATATATGGTGCCGGCAGAAAAAGATAAGGTAGTAAAAGAATTAAAATCCATGACCAAAAAAGCGAAAGAAGTTTGGTTGGCATCGGATGAGGACCGTGAAGGAGAAAGTATCAGTTGGCATTTGGCGGAAGTATTAGGTTTAGATCCTAAAAAAACAAAAAGAATTGTATTCCATGAGATTACCGCTCCTGCTATTAAAAAAGCAGTTGCAAATCCACGTTTAATTAATATGGATTTGGTAGACGCTCAACAAGCTAGACGTATATTAGATAGAATTGTTGGGTTTGAACTAAGCCCAGTTTTATGGCGCAAAATTGGCATGCAAAGAAGTTTAAGTGCTGGTCGTGTACAAAGTGTTGCAGTTAGATTAATCGCTGAAAGAGAAAGAGAAATCAACCAATTTATTCCTGAAAGTGTATTTAAAGTTAGTGCTTTATTTACGGCATTAGATATCAATAAAAAGAAAGTTAAATTCAAAGCAGACGGGCCGCAAAAATTAACAACTGCAGGCGCTGCTGAAAAGTTTTTAAACGAATGTAAGGGAGCAAAATACACCGTAAAGGACATTGCAGTTAAAGACGGCAAACGCACGCCATCAGCACCTTTCACAACATCAACACTACAACAAGAGGCTTCTCGTAAATTGGGTTACAGCGTAAGTAAAACAATGTTGTTAGCCCAAAAATTATATGAAAGTGGTAAAATCACTTACATGAGAACGGATAGTATTAGTTTGAGTGAAACCGCAATGGATGCCATCAAAACTGAAATTAATACAAGCTTTGGTGCAAATTATTATCAGCCTCGTAAGTTTAAAAATAAAAACGAAAATGCGCAGGAAGCGCATGAAGCCATTAGACCTTCATACATGAATGAATCTAAGGTAGATGATGCAGACACTAATCGTTTATATGAACTTATTTGGAAGCGAACTATTGCTTCTCAAATGACCGATGCTGCATTTGAAAAAACAACTGCAAAAATCGAAATTTCTTCCAACAAGGAAACCTTAACCGCTAGTGGTGAAGTCATGAAATTCGACGGTTTTTTAAAAGTATATTTAGAAGGCAAAGATGATGATGAAGTGGACGAGGACGACGAAAATACAGAAGCAATCCTACCTCCATTAGCAAAAGGCCAAGTCCTTGATTTTGTGAGTATGACAGGCTTGGAACGTTTTAGCCGCCCTGCTTCAAGATATACAGAAGCAAGTTTGGTAAAAAAATTAGAGGAATTGGGCATTGGTCGACCTTCAACTTATGCACCTACTATTTCTACCATTATGAAACGTAATTATGTAGAGAAAAAAGAGAAAGAAGGGGTTAAAAGAATTTATCAAATATTATCGCTCAATACAAAGGATGAAATAACGACGGAGGAGGCATCCGAAATTACAGGAGCAGAAAAAAACAAGCTCTCTCCTACCGATTTAGGTTTAGTGGTTACTGATTTTTTAAAGTTAAACTTTCCTAAAGTAATGGATTTTGGCTTTACAGCTAAAATTGAAGGTGAATTTGATGAAATTGCCTTAGGTAAACTTAAATGGAGTAAAATGTTAGAGGAGTTTTATAATCCTTTCCATGAAACCATCGAGCATACCTTAGAAAATGCAGAACGTGCAAAAGGTGAAAGAGAACTAGGATTTGATCCCGTAAGTGGCAAAAAAGTAATTGCGCGTATGGGTCGTTATGGACCAATGGTTCAAATTGGCCACCAGGATGAAGAAGAAAAACCAAAATTTGCAAAATTAAAAGCTTCTCAAAGCATTGAGACCATCAGTTTTGAGGATGCGATGGAACTATTTAAACTACCACGCACACTGGGTTTATTTGAAGAAAGCGAAGTAACAGTGAATATTGGTCGCTTTGGCCCTTATGCAGCGCATGACAAGAAGTTCTATTCCTTGAACAAGGAAATGGATCCTTATACTGTTACCCTCGAGGAATTGAGCCCAATGATTGCTGAAAAAAGAAAGGCAAAGGACGAACGCACCATTAAAGTTTTTGAAAAAGAGAAAATCCAATTGTTAAGAGGTCCTTATGGACCTTATATCAAACAAGGTTTAAGAAATTATAAACTTACAAAGGAACAACAAGAAAAAGTTGAAACTTTGACAATTGAAG
>Ga0114975_10001094_pt1 | contig 19674 bp, 26 predicted proteins | sample S_130626_EF_Meta_FD_87031 | JGI IMG/M metagenome (GOLD analysis project Ga0114975, IMG submission 87031) | Freshwater microbial communities from Lake Simoncouche, Canada to study carbon cycling - S_130626_EF_MetaG | ecosystem: Environmental > Aquatic > Freshwater > Lake | place: Lake...
GAATGGTGTGCCATACGTCTTAGATGACGATACAGCCACTTTATATTACTTGGATGTCAACACATATCAAGATGCTGGTCAACCTATTTACTGCCGTACTGTTACGGACATCTCTGACAACGGAAGTACTAAACGTAAGTTTTTTGGTAGATTAGAAATTATTGGAGATAAGGTAGCTGGAATTATGCAAATACGTCACACTGGTGACGATTACAAAACATGGTCTAGCTACAGGTCTGTAGACCTCAATGCTCCTCGTGCTCAAGTCTATTTAAGTGGTGCTGATAGGCGTAGAGCTTGGGAGTTTTTGTGTACTAGTAACGTTCCTCTTCGTCTTGATGGTGCTGAAATAGATTTTAGGATTGGTGAGATGGATCAGGAGCAAGCTGTTGGTGGTGGAAGATACAGGAGATAACCAAATGGATGAACTTGTAGACTTGTTTGTTAACCCTACCGCAGATAAAATAGACCAATATGAGGCTATTGTTGGACAAATGCCTCAAGTAGATTTAAAGACTACCCATGCTGTATCGGGTGGTGTTTATTCCAGAACTATCTTTATACCTGCGGGTGTATCTTTAGTTGGAGCTACTCATAGTAAAGATCACATTAACATCATGTTTGGCGACATTACAGTTACTACAGATACTGGAATGAAGCGTCTTACTGGATACAATGTTTTTGCTACTAAGGCAGGTATGCGTAGGGTAGGTTATGCACATGCAGATACTTACTGGACTTCTGTAATCCACACTACAGAAACAGAAATTAGCAAGATAGAAGAAGACATTACTCCTGATAGTCACAAGTTACAGACTAGAAATCTCAGAGTAACGTCTGAACCCGTTAACGTATTAGAAGAGGTTTGATATGTCCTTAGCAACTGTTGGCACAGTAGTAGGTATCGCAACTGGTGTTAACGCACTTACTGGCGGTGGTGTTACTAAGATGCTTGGTGGAGAATCTGCTCCTAGCGGTGCTGAAGCACAGCAGATGGCTGATCCATTTTCCCAGTATAGAGCTAACTTAGGCTCTATGTATGCTGGCGCATTACAGCCTGGAGCTAAAACTAATATTGAATCTATGCCTGGATTCTCTCAATACCAAACAGGAGTAATTGATCCTGCTATGCAAGCTGCACAACGTGCTGCAGCTAAATCTGGTATGTTGTACTCAGGCAATGAGATGGAAGCTCTTCAGCAGACTGGTCAAAAAGGTTACTATGGTTTTATGACCGATTACCTTAATCGTCTTGCTCAAGGTTCTGGTGCTGTTAACAATCCTGCTCAAGCTGCAGGTATGGGTTTAGCTCAAATGGGTGCTAATCAACAAGGTTTTATGCAAGGCATGGGTGCTCTTGGTCAAATAGCTGGTCAGTTCTCTGGCAGTAGATCAATACCTATGGATTATGTTAACCAAGGTTATGCTGATCCTAATGCTGTTTACGCTCCGTATGAAGGTGCTGTTCAAGGCGGCATTTATGGTAGCACTTAAGAATAACAAGGATTAAATCATGGCATTCTTAATGACAGATGCGGCTGCTGGTAGTACTGCTGCTCGTACCTTACAACAGAACATGTATGGTGCTCAGTATGATGAGGGCAACATTGCTGCTGCTGCAGAACAAATGCAGCAAAAGACGCAAGAAAATAAAATTAAACTAGAGCAAGGTCAACTTGATGTTGAAAAAACTAGGCTTGCTAATCTTGTTGCTGATACTGGGTTTAAAGCTTCACAAGAGTCTAAACAAAAGTTAAGAGAATTGACTGACACGGAAGAATTTAAAACTGCTGATGATGCAGGTAAAGTTCGTCTGTGGGCTATGACTGAAGCAAAAGTTTCTGGTGATCCTACTAAATTAGCTTCTAACTTACAGGCTGCTGAGATACTTGATGCCAAAGCACTTGCTAACAAACAAAAACAACTAGACCAAAATGCACAACAAATTGGTAATGCTTTTGCAGTTGTTGATGCTTTAAAAACCCCAGAGCAACGAGAAGCTTTCTTTAAAGAAATGGAAACTCAACAGCCTGAGCAGTATCAAAATCTTATTAAACAAATTGGTCCAAGTACATTTGAAAAAATGTCTTCTGACGATAAACATGCTGCTCTTAAAGGGCTAATGTTCAATGCTAAAGGTCAGCTCAGTAATCAACTTAAACAAATTGAAGTTGAAAAAGCAGAGATATTTGCTAGGTCCCGTGAAAATGTTGAAAGAATTAAACAAGATGGTTTGCTTAATCGTAAGCTAACTGGCGGTACTGATCGTGAGATGCGTGATTGGAACTTGTACAACAAAGCTTCTGAAAACATTGATAGGTCTGGTAAAAAGACTTTAGAAAAACTCAATGAAAATGTTGAGGCTGCTGATCTTGTACAAGAAAAAAGCAAAGTAGGATTGTTGTGGAACAGTGCTGAACCTAGTGAAAAAGCTGCTTTAGCTTATAGGAAAGCTGTTGAAGCTCGTGATAAATTTCAACGAGAACAAATTACAAAACAAATTAATCTTGCTACAACTGCTCCTGACTTTCCAGGTAAACAGGGTGTTGTGGATAATTTGATGAAACAATTAGAGTTGTTTCCTGAACCTGCAGCACCTAAAGAAACAAAGCCAGAAGCTAGTGGTAAACCTGCTGCTAAAGCAGAGCCTACTGCTACTCCTGCTAAGCCTGGTGCTACTAGTAACAAACCAACTGCTAAACTAACTCCTGAGCAGAACAACGCTGCTATTACTAAAGCTAACGAAGCCATTAAGAATGGTGCTGATCCAGAAAAAGTTAAGGCTAGACTAAAAGAAGCTGGTGTTTCATTCAAGGAGTAATGTATGGCTGACAACATCTCTTTTGATGATTTGATCCCAAGTAAACAAACAGATAAGTCAGCTCCTTCCAAGGGAGCTGATATTTCTTTTGATGATCTGATACCCAAACAAGCAGAAGCTAGACCTTCAACTACTTCCCTTATTGAGGGTAAAGGTGGTGCTGCATTTGGTGTGTACCCTAAAGCTAGTCCAGACCAAGAGTCTGCTAGTAGGATTGCAACAAACATTGGTCGTACTGCTACTGAAGCTGTTGTTCCCACTGGATTTGGTTTAGCTGGTTTTGGTGGTGGTATGGCTGCTTCTATGCCTATTGCTACTGCAGTTGCTCCTTTGACTGGTCCTTTTGCTCCTGTTGTTGCTGGAGCTATTCAACTTGGTGGTGGTTTAGGTGGAGCATTTCTAGCATCGGGTGCTGCTAAGAAGGTTCAAGATTGGATGCACGAAGCATTTGCTCCTGAAGATTTTGCTAAACGACAAGAAGAAAAGAAAGCATTCCCTGGAGCTACATTTGTAACTGAGTTGGGTGTAGGTATGGCAGGTATGTCTCCTAAAACTGCTGTTACTGCCCTATCTCCTACTGCAGGTAAAGTTGCTAAGCTTGCTTCTACAGATGTTGGTCAGCGTCTTATCTCTGGCACTATGCAAGGTGGTATTGAAGCTGGTGTTGAGTACGCAGGTGAAGGAACAATTACTCCTTGGAAAGTAGGAGCAGCTACTGCTGCAGGTGTAGCTATGCCTGGCTTCAACGTAGCAGGTAAAATTCCATTTGCTCTGGGTACTAAAGTTGGTGAGAAGATTGGTTCAAAGATTTCTACTATTCTTCCTGGTGGAGCAGACACAGCAATTAAAACAACTGTTGATCCACTACCTCCTAAACCACCTGAAGGTGCTACTCCAGAAGAAAGAGCTGTATACATTCAAAAGCTTGAAGCTATCAAAGCTGAGCGTGATGCTAAAGCTCCGTTAACTGAAACTGCTATTAGGAACAAAGAGACTGGTGCTATTGAACGCATGGGTCCTAAGCATGACGAGCAACGTAAACTTGAGACTGCTGACACACATGACCAAGGTTTTGTAGATGAACGTGGTAACTTTTTGACTCGTCAGGAAGCTGTTGATCGTGCTAAGAACACCGAGCAATTACCTAAAGACTACACACCAGATGCTCCTGAAGTAGGTTTGCGTAGTGAAGACTTGCGTAAAGCAGGTGATGAACGCTTTAAACTTCCTGTTGAGCAAGATGTTAACGCTCCTCCTAAAGAAGTTATTACAGAGAAGCCTACTGAAAACAAAGATTTTTACAGACAAAAACTTGCTGCTCTTGAACAAGTAAAAGTAGAAGTACTTGCTGAAGTAGCTTGGGCTGAACAAAATAATGATCCAGTTTATCAAGCTAAGATGGAAGAAAACCTAGCTGGTGTTCTTACTGAAATGCGTAAGCAACAGAGTTTGCTTGACGCTGCAGATAATGGCAGAACTGATGTCAAGAAAGCCATAGAAGACAACGAATACAAACGTGTTGAATTAGAACTAGAAGCAGAGAAAGCTGCTGCTGATGGTAACGAACAACGTGTTACTAGTATCAACGAGCAGATTAAACAGTTGGAAGCAGACCACGCTCAACTATACAAGGACATGCCTCCTATTAAGTTTGAGAACTCTAGAGAACCAACTTGGACAGAGTTGCAAGATTTCTTGTACGGTACTAAAACAATTGGTGAAGCACTAGATCGCATACTTGCTACTAAAGAACTTGGAAGACTTAGTGAACGAATTTTAATGAAGGCTCTTAATGAGTCTGGTTTTATTCGTGATGCCAAACTAGAGTTTTACAATGACTATCTTGCGTACCAAGATAAAGATGGTAATTGGAAACAAGATGCTCAAGGTTTGTACACAGGCGGTGATTATCACTTAGTACAAATGGGCAGAAATGGTGACTTGCGAGTGTTATTGCACGAAGCTATTCATGCTGGTACAAGCCGACTACTAAGTGAGCAGGGTAGTGCTGCTGCTATTAAGATGCAGGAGTTGTTTGATAAATACAACGCTTCTAGTGGCAAAGAAATTGATCCAACTACAGGCGTAGACTATTACGGCTTTACTGACGTACACGAGTTTACTGCTGAAGCATTTACTAATAAACAATTCCAAAAACTATTAGCTGGTATCCAGGTTGGTCAACAACCTAAAGGTGTTGCTAATAACATGTGGGCTGCTTTTAAAGAAACAGTCCGTAAAGGTTTAGGAGTACCAGAGGGTGCTCGTACAGCTTTTGATGAGGTAATGGACCAAGGTATTTCTTTAGTTAAACAATCTAAAGACTTCACTCCTCGTCCTGATCGTGTTCCTACTTCTGTTCCATCTAAACCACCTAGCTCACCAGATGAGCTTGGTAAAACACCAGGTGCTTCTGTTAAGAGCATGTTGGAAAAAGACAAGACTGCTGCTGTTGACAGAACTAAGACTGATCCTCGTGACGTTAAAGACGAAAAGGAATTCTATGAAATTGCCACTGATATTTACGAAAAGCATGGACCTACTGAAGCAACTAGGTTCTATGAAGGTTATCGAGAGTACAAAAAGACTTGGCTCGAACCTATTAAAGAAACTGAAAAGTTTGTTGGCATCAACATCAAAAACAAACTAGCCAATGATCGCATCATTCACAATGAAATGGGTCAGATGCAAGAAGTTGTACCTGATCCTGCTCGTAGAGAAGCCATTGCTGTAGCTGTTGACAAGGGTGATCTGTCTGGTTTAAGTACTACAGAACTTGCTGTTGCTAAACAGTATGAGGCTCTTGTTAAAGACATCGGTGATCGTGCTGTTAAAGAAGGTGTTGTTAAAGGTTTACTTGAAGACTACGTTACCCACATTCTTGATTGGCGTGGTGCTCCTAAAGGTCTTCGTGAAGAACTTATTCAAGCGTTACTAGGAACAACAGGTAAACGTGATCCAGCTATGGGAGGTATGACTACCGAGTCTAAGTTTGGTAAAGAACGTAAGTTCAAAACCTTTGCTGACCTAGAGTGGTACATCAATGATGTCAACTCCCGTATTGCTGCTGCTGGTAAATCTGACTGGAGACTTACACTTAAGACCAAAGACATCGCACAAATCTATAAAGAATATGCAACGTCAATGGAAAAAGCTATTGAAAACAAGAAGTTGGTTGATAGTCTTAAACAAGTACGTAATGAAAATGGCGAGACTTTAATTAAAGAAATTGATAAAGATAATCCAGTACCCTATGGTTGGGAAATCATGGACAGTCCTCAGTTTGCTGGTTACGCTATTCATCCTGATTTAAAACCTGCTCTACAGTTTGTGTTTGATGCGGGTCCTGGCGAACTGATGGGCGCATTAGGTTGGATTTCTGGACTTGTTAAACGCATCCAAGTTTTTGGTTCTTTCTTCCATGCTAAATCCTTGATTGAGGTGTTGTCTAGCACTGGTTCCGCTATTCCTTTATTGACTCCTACCAAAGAAATTTCTTTAGCAGGGGTAGATAAGTTATTAGGAACAAAATACTCTGGCATCACTAAAGCTCTAGACGAATTTAGAAAAGGTGGTCTGGGTGATAACGTAGACAAGTGGATTAAAGAAGGCGGTTTAGTTTTAGACCTTCCAGAAGATGTTTCTAAAGGATTGTTAACTCAATTAGGCAGATTTGCAGACCTAATGATTAGTAAGTATGGTCCTAAAACTCGTGTGCTTGAATCGTCTTTGACTGCTGTTGAAAAAGTAACCCTAGGTATTTTTGATAAGATTACTTGGGATTTTTTGCATACTGGTGGTAAGTTGATGGTTGCTAATGCGTACTTAGATAGAGCACGTATAGATGCAGCTAAAGCTGGTAAACCTTTTGATGAAGTGGCTGCTCGTAAAGAAATCTCTACTTTTGTCAATGACAGCTTTGGTGGTTTGAACTGGTTTGATGCTGCTGCACAGACTCAAAATGAATTTGCTAAACGTATAGCTATGGCTGCTTACAGTCCTGCTGGTCGTAGAAATTTGCAGATCATGCTGTTTGCTCCTGACTGGACACTTTCCACTCTTAGAGCATTTACTGCTGCTCTTCCTAAAGGTTTAAATCCAACTAAGTGGAATCCTGTTGAAGGTGTCAAAGGTATGATGACTCCTACAACCAAGGCTGACTACGCTAGGTTATATCAGTTCAAAACTGCTATTGCTTACATCACTTTGGTTAATGGCATTAACTTGTTGGTAGCTGGTAGACCCGCTTGGGAAAACAAAGACCCAACACGTATTGAGTTCCCAGATGGTACGTCTATGCAGGCTATGAAACACGCTATGGAACCAGCTCACTGGATTATGGACCCAACTAAAACCCTGTCTAACAAGTTAGGGTTTGTACCTAAAGCTGCTATTGTTGGTATTGCTGGTACTGAGTACGCTTCTCCACAAGCACCTAAGTTGGTTGACCCAAGTGTTTTGGGTAGAACTATAGCTGTTGCTAAAAGTGCTGTTCCATTCCAGGTGTCTGCTTATCGAGAAGCTCCTGAAGGTGAGGGTGCTAAACGTGCGTTACTAGGAACATTGGGCTTCCCATTGTATGGTGGCACTAAAGAGCAGAAGAAAGAGAAGAGAGCTGAACGAGAGCTTATTCTCAAAGAGAATGCTTGGAAGTACCGAGACAAAGAAATCCAGGCTGGCAGAGAACCATTAACTAGTGAGCACACTAAACAAGCTGAAACCTTACGCAAACGTAGGCAAGAGTTTGAGAAGAAGAAGGCTGCTAAAGATGGCGAATAAACCAATCATACCTATTCCTCGTGATCCCATTGGGGAAAGCTTTGTCTGGAGAGATTGGTTTCAGAAGCTAAGCAATACAGTCTATGGCTCTATAGCTACACAAAATGCTGACAACGTAAACATTACGGGTGGCACTATTAGCAACATCAACTTCACTGGTGTTGCTATTACTAAGAGCACAGTAGACAGTACGCCTATTGGTAACAACAGTGCTTCTACTGGTCGTTTTACATCTATTAAATTAGATACAGCTTTAGCTGTTGCTTATGGTGGTACTGGGGTTAAAACCAGTACTGCTAACTATGTGTTTGCTGGTCCCACTGCTGGTGCAGCGGCTGCTCCTTCTTTCCGTGCTCTTGTTGTAGCCGATATTCCTGCTCTGCCTTATGCTACTTCTACAGCACCTGTAACATACACTGCTAACTTCACTGTTGCTGCTACAGATTCCTGGGTTATTAATAACAAACCTAGTTCTACCTGCACAGCTACCTTACCTGCAGCATCTACCAATACAGGTCGAGTACTACGTTTTCAAAACTATCAAACTTACACACTGGTGTCAGCTTCTAGTAATGTGGTTCCTCTTGTTGGTGGTTCTGCTGGTACAGCTATTCTTGCTGCTGTAGCTGGTGACACTTGTACACTTGTGTCTGATGGATCGAACTGGATAATGACTCAGTATGTTCCTAATAACGTTTTGTTGCTAGAGTGATGAGGTGGTTTAGCGTATTGCTCATACCTTTAGTATTTTGGGCAAGTGCTAAACCCCCGTGCATAGTCACAGATTTTTATGGACTTAGTTGGATAAATGAGCCAACTATGAGGCACATGGAGTTGTCCAGATGGTTAACAACCAACGGAGACAACTGTAGTTCTGAACAGTTAGTTGGGATATGGAACAACCTTGCTCTATGGGCAGGAGTTGCAGATAGCGCAGAGTTAAGAGGCAAGGTTCTTTATTACTACGCAAGGGCTATGGAAAGGGAAAAAAAATGATTACCCTAGACAAATGGTATCCGTTAGTACAACCAACTCACACTGCTACTCAACTGGCTTTTGATAGAGCAGTAGAGAAAGTTCAAGAAGAATATCGCTATGCAGTTGAAGCTAATAAGCTTGAACTTAAAACCATTGAATTAGAAGTTGAGTTGTACGATAAACGAGCTAGACAAAACACAATCGAGTTGGGATCGTTTGAAAACAGAAGACGTTTCCAAATATTTGTATGAAGGACCAACATGGAACCAACACAAAATATGCGAGATAGATTAACTTTCTGGGTTACGTTTATGATTAGCGTGACTTTATGCTTCTCTGTTCTAGCTATGGTCGTAGCATTCCTATTAGGATTGTGGGCTAAAGAAGTAGACAACGGAGAAATCTTTAAGATGATTAGTCCTGCTTTCAGCACATTGATTGGCGGCATGATTGGCTTCTTAAGCGGTATCAAACTAAATCAAAATGAAGAGAAGGAAATAAAATGATTGGACTAGATGCACTTCTTAATGTTGGTGGCAAGCTCATCGACAAACTTATTCCTGATCCTGAAGCTAAAGCCAAGGCTCAGTTAGAACTACAAAAAATGGCTCAAGATGGTGAGTTAGCTAAGATGGCTAATGAAACCAAGATGTATGAGGTTGAACAAAACAATCTTACAGAACGTGTCAAAGCTGACATGGCATCTGATTCTTGGTTGTCTAAAAACATACGTCCATTTACCTTGATCTTCTTGTTGATTGCTTACTCTGGCTTTGCCATTGCATCAATTTTTGAATACGAAACCCGTGGTGCATACGTTGAGTTGTTAGGTCAATGGGGTATGTTAGTTATGAGTTTTTATTTTGGTGGTCGCACAATGGAAAAGATTGCAGATAGGATTAAAAAATGAACTTAACAAAACATTTCACTCTTGAAGAACTAACGCATACAGATCACAGACAATACGATAATACGCCAAATGATGCAGAACTCGAAAACCTCAAACGCCTCGCAGAATTTCTTGAAGATATCAAAACAGCACTTGATGGAAAACCAATCATGGTTAACTCAGCTTTTAGAAGCAAGCAAGTCAATGACGCTGTTGGCTCTAAAGATACTAGCCAGCATCGTATTGGTTGTGCTGTGGACATCCGAGTTCCTGGATTAACACCTGACCAAGTTGTTAAAACAATAATTGCATCTGATTTACCTTATGACCAATTAATTCGTGAGTTTGATAGATGGACACACATTAGTATTCCAAATAGTACAAGTGTTGCTCCAAGGAAACAAGTTTTAATTATTGATAAACAAGGTACAAGAAAATTTGTTTAATTAAATAAAACAGTCATAAAGCACGTATAAGGTGTCGAGATGCCCAACATTCCAACACCGCAAGATGCTGAGTTCTTTGCTCAATGTGTAAAGAAATGGCAAACAATCCTCAATCTTCAAGATTGGAGAATTGAAAGGGGGCTAAAATCTGCTAAGCAAGCTATGGCATCTGTTGAGTTTGATGATTCTGCAAGGCTTGCTACATATAGGTTAGGTGACTTTGGTGGCGAAAAGATCACTCCTAAATCTCTAGACCAAACTGCTCTACATGAATTACTTCATGTGTTCTTGCATGACTTGCTACTAGTAACATCAAATCCAAATTCTTCAGACGAAGAACTCCAAAAACAAGAGCATAGGATTATTAATTTACTAGAGCGATTGCTATCAAAGGATTCTTATGGTATCAAGTAACGGCTTAAATTCTTGTACCGATGAGCAGTTTATGGAACTGTGGGATGCTCACCAATCTGTTACAAAAATAGCAAAGATTTTAGGCGTGACAGAGAGGGCTGTTAACTACCGCAGAAGAAGAATGGAAGAACGAGTCAATGTCAAATTAGACGGCATAGACATTCGTAGTGTCAAATATGATGCTACAAGACCAAAATCTTTTTCTCCTTTAAAACAGATTGACCTTGGCATAGAAAACGGAACTGTTCTAGTGTTCTCTGATGCCCACTTTATACCTGGTCAACGATCAACGGCCTTTAAAGGGCTTCTGTGGGCTATTGAAACACTATCCCCAAAAGCGGTCATTGCAAATGGAGACAGTTTTGATGGTGCGTCTATAAGCCGCCATGACCCAACCGATCAGCCAGCTACTACAGTTATTCAAGAATTAAAGGCTTGTCAAGATGCGTTAGGTGAGATTGAAGAGAGAGCGTCTGTAAAACGCCATAATGTCCGACTAATTCATACTTGGGGCAACCATGATGCAAGGTTTGCCAACAGACTGGCTCAACACGCACCACAATACAAAGATGTTTTGGGCTTCAAGATCACTGACCACATCCCTGATTGGGATTTCTGTTGGGCTTGTTGGCCTACCTCAAAAGTGATTGTCAAGCATCGATATAAGGGTGGAATTCACGCTACCCATAACAACACCCAAGCGGCAGGGGTCTCAATTTGTACTGGGCATCTGCATTCGTTAAAAGTCACCCCATACAGTGACTATAATGGAATACGTTTCGGCATTGACACAGGAACATTAGCCGAGCCAGATGGCCCTCAATTTACATACGCTGAGTTAAATCCAAATAATCACAGGTCAGGCTTTGCAGTGCTGACTTTTTTTAATGGTGAATTGCTTTGGCCTGAATTAGTCCATGCTTTTTCTGAGGACTGCATCCAGTTCAGGGGCGAAGTAATTGATGTAGGTGCATTTTGAGTTCGACTTTGATTGCCATTGTGGGGTTTATTTATGCTTATATTGCTATTGAGCAATTGTTTAAAGGCAATCCATCTATGGCAGTAGTATATGGCGGCTACGCAATAGGAAATGTGGGGCTTTACCTTTTAGCAAAGTAAGCCCCATAGGTTTCATTTACTTTTGTGATTCGGAACCTTCAAGTTCTTCTTCTGTGTCTTCAAATTCAAGATCAAGGTCGTCAGAGTCTTCATATTCATTGCTGCACCAGCCGTTTGCTTCTTGTTCTTGAATGAACGCTTGCAAAATACTGATCTTGTCAAAATCGAAGGTTGTGATGATAACGCTCTCATTGCCTGTCCATCCAAATTCCATTTCAAATTTCATGTTGATCTCCTTACGCAACCGATTGTTGCCATGAAATACTAAGCCTGTTTTGTGTCAGTTGTGTTTAACTCTCTATAAGCAGAAAGTGCTGCCTTTAAGTCACACTGTAAATACTGAATTTGCTCATTTTGATAAGACAATTTATCGTAAGCTTCTTCAGCAAATTTAAATAAATTAACATGAGTCCAGGTGTTAAATTGTGGTTTGTTGTTTGTCATTAATTTTCTTTCGATAATGTTCAATAGGAAACTTAGCTTTAGAATCTAAGTGTTTACGTAGCCAAGCTATCCCACCTAGTTCTTGAAAAATCATAACGTGTCTCTCAGACAATCTGATTTGTCGTCCTTTAAGTGGTTCTAGTGGTTTAGGTCTTGGCATCTTTCATGTTCCTTACATAACAAGCAAAACTAGTTGCTGTATCTCCAAGATTTTTCATCTTATCAAATTCTTTAGCAACCTCTTCTAATACTGTATTACGTTGTGATGGCGACACAAAGATATCAAAGTGATATGGTTGCCCCATGTCTTTGAGTATTTGTTTGCCAAGATTGCTGTTCTTTTCTACCTCGTTAAAAGCTTCTTCTTCCTCACTTGTCCATGCTTTATCAGTCATGTTGTTTTCTCCTTTATATCGTAAAACCAATCATCTCCTGCTGACCACTTACGTGTGCCATCAACTGACCACAATCTTTTTGCAGCTTGAAAGTCAGGGTATTTTGTTTCTGCAGGCACAAGGCTCTGGTCATACCATAAACACCTATTGTTAGGCTGTGTTGCAAATTGTCCATTGTCTAGTGCTATAAAGTTAAAGCTTTTGTGTTCTTCAGACTGCTCTGTAAACCCTGTGTTTATATCCATACCATCGGCACAAAAGTCTACAGTAAATAGATACCTACCAAAGTGCCACTCTTTATCTTTGCCAAGAAATTTAACACCCAGGTTACGCAAACCTATCTTCTCAACAATTGTGAACTGATAGCCCATGCAATCCCAAAGCTGCAAGACATCAATGGGTAAGTTACCAGTAACATCTGTATGCCAAACATAGGCATGGATCGGCAGCTTGTCATACAAAGCACCATACGCAGGAAGCAGTGATTCAATACGAAACACCTGGCCTCGTAAAGCTTTAAGGCTAACCCACACTGCAGGTTCTAGTTCTCCGTGTCCTTTCTGATCGTTGTATAGAAACTCCTTCTTAACAAAACATTTGATAGGAGGTAGCGATGCTACGATGTAACTCATGCTTTCTCCTGTAGAGATATTGGAATGTAGATACAAGCCTTGTCTTTGCTGTTCTTAACATTGACATACATGTGAGTTTGCACCAACTTCCTTTTGCAGTTAGCGCATTTCTCATCTGGCTTAGAGGGGGAACATCTAAGTTGATCGGGGTTTATCACAGTTCTATTCTTTCTTTACTTATGGTATATGCCTCATAATGTACTCAGTCCAATGCCTGGTGTCTGAGAACACACATGCATCTAGCCCGTTCTTAGCTGCCCAATCTAAGTAAGTAGTCTTGCTCTTCTTAGACAGCCCTTGGTTGCGTTGCAACACGTAGAGGATGCTGATGTGTGGGTGCTGTTGTTTAATAAGCACAGCCTTCTTTCTGTCTGCTCCTGTCCATAGACCTTTAGTCTCTATGTAAATGTTTTCAGTAACAGTGAAGTCAGGTGTGTATGTGTGATTGCTTGCAGGTATAACGTACTTGATCTTGTCCATCTCATACGGGAGTTTCCATCCATGAGACTCACAAGCAGCCTGGAATTTAGTCTCCAAGCCGCTACGATAACCTGAAGGATTGTGTCGCTTAGGTCTTGGCATTACGAGCAGCTCTCACTTGCATAAATGCTTCAGCCCAATTGAAAGCAGACTCAACTACTTTTGTAGCAGTAGTCTCTCCATCTCCAATCATTGTTAATACAGCATCTTTAGTTGCCAGCTCTGTAAGTATTGCTATAGCCACATACTCTTTCATAGTCATGTGCTGCATGTTGATGTCTTGAGTAGTCATAAAAATTCCTCGTGGTCTATTGTTTGATAAGTAGCGTCTTCGCCATAATCTTTTACAGCAAGGTGAAGAGCTTTTTCTTCTGCTTCATCGTGGTCTTCTGCTTCTACTGTATACGTGATGTACGTCACACGCTCTATTTCTATTTCGTACTTTGTCATTGTTGTTCCTGTTGTTGTGTTGCTTCCTCGCCTTGGGGCGAGTCAGTTGCTGTGGGTGGTTGCCAACTGTCGTTGGGCTTTTGCCAGATGTATAGCAGTTGTAGGTTGAGGTGATAGCGTTCATCATCGTTATAGAGTTCACGGCACTTCTCGTACCACTCTTCTTCAGTAAAAAGCTCTGCTAAAGCTTTACCTGCTTTTACTGGTCCAATGCCAGCTACCCCAATGATGTTGTCACTCTTGTCACCTATGAGACTCTGAAGATAAAGAAACTTCTTACCTTGATCTACATCTACCTGCTGTGCTTCTTTCTTAACAAAGTTGTAATGTCTACCTGGAATCTGTAATAAATCTTTGTCTATGCTGCAGATAACAGTACTACTACCCTCTTTGTCTTGGTCAATACCCATTTGGTCATCAGCTTCCCATCCGTTGCAGATGATTGCTTTATGCTGTGTTACTAGGAACTCCCGCACAGCTTGCCAGTGTTCTGGTTTCTCATCTGGTCTGTGTGCTTTGTAGGTAGGTGTTAGCTCTCTACGAAAGTTATTAGACCCTGTTAAATACACTTGGTAATCTGTAGCTCCAGTTTCTTCTAGTATGTCTTGGATCATCTTGTCAGCTCTTGCTAGAGCTACCCAAGTTTCTTCTCCAATTGCACTACAAGCACCCCTGAATACTACGATGTCACCATCTATCAATGCTCTCATAAACTATCTCCTGTGTTGTTGTCAAAAAAAGTAAGGGCTACGATTTGGTTTCGTCTAGGTAGGGGGGAAAGCCAGAAAATCCCTACAGAAACATCCTCGAATGCTGGCTTAACAGCCCTTACAAAACCCTCTCAGGCAACTACACCAGGGGATTCGAACTATCTTCCTCAATAGCTTCCATCATGTCAATGTCACCTGCAGTGTAAGCTTCAAACTTACGAGCAAGCTTAATGACAAAATCTAAGTTCTCTGCTTCTAGCTCAAATGGTTTACCACCACGAGCTGCTACATACAAATCAGTAGCACGAGCTAATGCGTTCTGACGAACGATTGCACGATCTCCATGCAGAGGAGGAATAGGAAATACTTTATCTTTGTAACCGCTAAATGTTTTAGCTTGTGGAGCTGCTGCAGCAGGTGTGCTACTAGTAACAGCAGGAGCTGCCCCTGCACCTCTGCGTAGAATAGTTACTGCTTTTGTCTCTGCGCCATAAGTACCTGTGTTTTCATCAAACTCTACTTGATCGCCAACGTTTGCGTTGTGATTCTTAAACCCGCACTTAACCCAACCACCATTGATCTTGATGGAGTAAGTTGGTTTAGTACCAAATTTAGTTGTCACATCTTTTGTAGAAACTGCTTCTACGATACCTGTCGTCATTGTCATACGATTTCTTTCATATCAAACCAATTAATACCAACTGATGCTCCTGCATTGAGCTTGAGAGCCAGTGGCTTCTTAAATATATCTTCAAAGTACTTGTGTGTGTTCTTCAGTATTTCTGTAATCTCCTTTATAAAACTTGGAACCGAATCTAGTTCTACATCAAACATCAGAGAGTCGTGAATAGTGTTAACCATTTTTATGTCATCTCTGTACTTTAGCTGTCTAAAGATAATGCCCAACATCATTGGAACAATATCGCCAGTAGCCAAGCCTTGTATAGGATAGTTTTTCAATTCTGTTGGACTGAAATTGTAAGTCCTTGTAGACCACGTACTATCGCTATAGTATTCTTTAAAGCAAAATTTACGCCCAGTCTCTGTGAATAAAATGTACGTCTTAACCTTTTCTCTAAACCCATCATCATCTAATTCGTATGTAGATTTAGCTTCAACTTCTTCTGCAAAGTTTTTATGCCAGTCAGCCACACCTGCATAACGAGTGTAGAAAACATCGACAAACTTCTTAGCCTCATCAATGCTGCAGCCAGCTTGTTTGCTAATAGCCTTAGCACCTGCACCATAGATCAATTGAAATGTCCTAGCTTTGAATGGCTTACGCTCTTCCTTAGTTGGATACCTTCCAAACATATCTTTGTATAGCTCAGAGTGAATGTCTTTGCCAGATGAGATGTCATGTATCAGTTGCAAGTCTTTAGTAACGTGTGCAAGAGCCACAACTTCTAGCTGGTTAAAGTCAACCTCAACAATGGAACCATCTTTAAATCTTGATGTGAAGATTTGTTTGATTGGGTTATTGCTAATGTTCTGCAAGTTAGGACTCGTTGAAGACAAGCGACCTGTAACAGTTGCTGTGTGGTTTAACTTGCCATGAATGAAGTCTCCAATAATGTGCTTACTCAAACCTTGCACATACGTAGAAAGTTGCTTTGACAACTCACGATACTTCAACAACGCATTGATGATTGCGATTGCTTTAGCATCAAACGTATGCTTCAACATATCATTAAGCACAGCATCATCTACTGACACCTGACCTGTCTTAGCAGATACTTTGTCTGGGTCTGGTACATAGCGAATGAATGGGTCTATCTTGATCTTCTTCTCAACAAGTTTGTACTTAGTGTTGCCGTTCTTGTAGACACCAACTTCTTCTTTGACTTTTACTTTTTTAGTACCACCAAAGAAAAACTGTGACCATTGCTTAGGACTGTTGATGTCTTCAATCAGATGACCTTCAGCCAACTCTTGTAAGTCAAGTTTCACTTCAACATATTTGTTTACAACTTCAACTGTGTAATCATCAAGCTTTGCTTTATCAATGTGCAAGCCATTGAACTGCATCTCTGTAGTTGCATGTAGAGCTTCCATTTGAGTTTCAATCAGTGTCAGTTGTCCAGCTTCAACTGCTCTTTCGTATTGCAGCCGAGCAATCTGTGCGGTATTAGTAACATCTTGCTCCAAGTAAGGAATTAACTCTGCTGAAGGAATTTTGTCAGAGCCTAGACCTTTCTCAAAGTATTTCTTAATCTTGTCGTCTTTAACTGGCAAGCCATACTGAACAGACAGCTCATCAAGGCTAGACCATTTAGTTTGTTGAGCACTGAGAATGTATTCTGCAAGTTGTGTGTCCCAGATGCGTCTGCCTTGCAACTCTTCTCGCAAGAACATACTTGTCCTGTACAAATACATCAAATCAAAAGACAAGTTGTGTCCACAGATAACAACCCCTGGTGGTAGCTCACAAACATCTTCTAAGAAAACATCAGGGTCATACGACGTGGATGGTTTACCCTCGTCAAAGCACATGCCAAAAGCTACGACTTTATTATCAGGGTGCATTGGGTGAGCTAGTCCCACTTCTTCATTGCCATTGAGAGTAGTCTCAACGTCAATAGCTACAAAAATTGGTATGGTCATGGTTTTCCATACTCCTTTCCATAAAGAATTGCTTGAAATACAACGATCCTATGTTGCTTATCAAGCACGTTAAGAGTCTTGCATACGTGTGTAGCAAGAATAAATTTATTAAAAAACTCCTTTTTGTCTGTGATGATTAAATTAGTTGGTCCTTGCCTTAAAGAAACAAAAGCACTACCTGCATAGCTGCCTTCATGCGTAAAGCCTTGTTCTATGCAATCACCTACGAGTGTTGATAAATTTTCTGTGTAGACAACGTAGTCTTCGTCAGTATCAGTTGGTGCAGGATCACAAGTGACTCTGCTGCCAACTCTTTTAATATCCTTCATTAAGTCTGTCCACATATTTACCTCACTCGTATCTTGCTCTGATTGGATCAATCGTTACTAAGAATTGACCATGACGATCTGACTCTACTTGCTTACTACCACCACCTGGCAACTTGTTCTTAGGAACATTGATGGTGCGGATCATTTCTTCTTCTGGTGACTTGGGGTCTTTGTACTTCCCAATTGTGATAACAACATCCGCTTCACCTGGTTTGTCCGTCTTACTTCCACGGAGAGCATCCATGCCGATAAACGGAGGGTCTTTAAGATCGACAACCGAAGCACTGAGCTGAGAAGCCGCAATGACAGGACCATAATTACGAGCCAACTCCCTCGCCCACTTGTAGATTTTTCCAAGTTTGAGGTCTTCACGTTCATCTCCTTTGTTAAAGCCATCTACTTTATCAAGCTGGTCAAAGATAATTAAACCTGGATTAACTTCTCTGAACAGTGTCTCAAGGTCACGCACATTGTTTAGGTCTTTGGTGACACGTATCTTGTCTTTGTTGCCGCCCATCATTGTTGTGTAGTCAGCCATTGCTTTCTTAGAGTCAGCAATGATTGTTTTGCTTTCTACACCCAGTGCTGCTTGGACAATACGAAAGAACACAACAGAAGATTCTTCTTCGTTGTTGACCCATACAACTGGTCTGTCCTTTGGTAGTTGTTGTGCAAGATAGCTGACCTCGCTTGCTAAGAACGTTGTCTTGCCTACCTCAACACGAGCAGCGACAATAACAAAGTTGCCAGTACGTAGAGGACCCAGACTGCGATTAAGAGCATCCAATCTCCATTCGTAGCCAGAACTAGTAATGCGATCAGCAATAACACTAAGGTCAGCAGTAACAAAAAGCTCATCTTTTTCAATGTATCTCTCCACATCTTTCAAAGCATTGGTTGCAAGTATGTGAACGTGCTCTAAGTCACTCTCACCTTCTTTTACTTTTTCACACTCCTCCATGATCTGAGCTAAGTAATCCAACTCAATGAGAGTCTTCACAACTTCTTCATGTGCATGGTGTGGAACAAACGATCTTGCTTTAGTGAGCGTCATGCGAAGCTTCACAATGGAATCATCGGTCAATCGTTTGCTTTGGTCTGCAATAAGAAATGCAGAGAACGAATCCCAACTGAAGTCTGTGACTCCTGGGAACGTCTTGTAGTATTTGTCCATCCCATCAAGGATGGTGTTTGTTTCTTTGACGACTACATGCGGCTTGATGTATCGCCTGTACTTTGCTAGGTTCTCTTTGCTTTGACTGCAAAGATAGAGAACGTCATAGTCCATTTACTTCCTTTAAATAAGTATGCTTGCCAACTCTGCTGGTGTGCATTCTTTGGGTTCTTTGTCGAAGCCATACATGGCTACAAATGTTGTTGTTGGTAAAAAGTGATTTAGTTTCTTGTATGCTTTCTTTGCTCCTTGTATTCCTGCTTCATCAGGGTCTAACCAAATGACCACAGCTACAAAGTTGAGGTCATGTATTTGCATCAGTGTTCTATCTGAGATAGATGTTCTTAGTAACGCTACAGAGCTGAACCCAGTATTCTTGTGTACTCTGTATGCGCTTAGATAGTCTTCGGTTATCACGAGTGTCTTGCTTGCTTTGTGGAACCAACTTGGATCACCTTTGTGGTCGTTGTTGTTGTAATACGTTGTGTACTTGGGTGTAGCATTAGGTAGCAAGTTCCTTACCTGCCATCCTATGTGTTCACCTTCTGGGTTGAGTAGTGTTAGGGCAACCTTTGACTTCTCGCTTACAACTCCACTAAATAATTTGTCATCTGCATCGCAGTAGTTGTTATGCAGCCACACTCTGCCCTCTGTTGTGAGTGCTGCTAGTATGGGTTTGTTGTTCTTTGTTGCTGCTGTCGCAGTTGTTTTGTTTGTCCATGTGGACAGTCGTTCTGTTGTGTCTTTGGCAAAGCCTGACTCATTGCAGTGATGGCAATAAGCCAACAGACCTTTGTCTGTACGCTTGATGTACAACCTACGTTTTGTATCCTCACCTGAAGAACATCCAGTGTGATTGATATGTATCTGCTGCCCTATGTTACTAGGAGCATTAGCCTGGATCAACTTACGATCAATCATCTAACAACTTTCCTTCAAGCTTTACTGTTTGTGCTACAGCAGCCTTGATAATTGTTTTTGTATAGCTCATCAATTGTTCTGCAGTAAAA
>Ga0114975_10001095_pt1 | contig 19659 bp, 26 predicted proteins | sample S_130626_EF_Meta_FD_87031 | JGI IMG/M metagenome (GOLD analysis project Ga0114975, IMG submission 87031) | Freshwater microbial communities from Lake Simoncouche, Canada to study carbon cycling - S_130626_EF_MetaG | ecosystem: Environmental > Aquatic > Freshwater > Lake | place: Lake...
ATCGTTGACGCTCAAGTTGATGTAGTGGATCTTGCAGACTCAGCCATCACCGCAGGAAAATTTGCTCCTCTCGCGATCACCAGTGCAAAAATAGCCAACACCTCAGTAGGTGCAACTCAATTAGCAAGTGCAGTTGACCTAAGCGCAAAAACGGTTACCTATAGAACCATTGGAACTAATGACATTGCACCCAATGCAGTTTCGGCAGGCAAATTGGCCTCTGGTGCAACATTAAGCAACGTGGGTTACACTCCGTTAAATGCATCAGGCGGCACAATGACTGGCCGACTTGCAGTACCGTCAGGAAGCGCGGCAGCTCCAGCAGTTCAGTCAGCGGCACAATCTAACACCGGCATCTACTTTGATAGTGCTAACAATGTGGTGTTTAGTGTTGCAGGTGTTGAGCGTATGCGTATCAACCCGAGCGGTCATAAAACTACAGGTACAGATAATAGTACAGGTAGTATTGCATGGAATGCAGTACCAGTAGGTGGCTGGACTTATGCCAATAGTTTTGGTGGATATAGTTGGAGAGAAATTGGTGGTGGCTTCGGCGGCTGGGATGTGCAACAGCGAGGCGGCGGCAATTTTAACACCAGCAACGGTAGATTTACAGCACCAGTAAGCGGTTTTTATCATTTAACATGGCAAGGTTATCATTACAATGATGATAACAATACTCCAAATTATCATCATTTGTCATTTGGCCGTAGCGGTGCTGTTGGTGACTGGACTGGCCGCGCACCGCATGGTATGTGTATGCACGGCACTAGCAATAACCATGCTGGCGGCGTTACTCAGCAACTGGATTTGTACCTAAACAGCGGCGAATATACTAACGTGTGGGTATATTGGGCCGGCGGACCAAGTCGTATTCATGGCACTCACAGTCACTTCAGTGGTTATCTGATAGGCTAAATATACATACTTAAAGAACGAGGATTAAAATGCCACAAATTATATTTGATTTAACTGATACTGAATACATGGTTTTGAAACATATTGCTTTGAATCCACTGGATTATATCGAAAATATCTGTCATTGGCAGGCAAACACAGCAATGGAAGAAATTGTTCAAATGGAGATGGCACGAATGTTAGCTGACCCTAGCATCGAAACGATCCCATCCGACAGAGAGCAGATTGTTATGAACGCTAATATTCAATTGGCTGCTGAACGAGCACAAGGATAAGGAACACAAACATGTCTAAAACATTTAAAGTAGATGTAACTGATGCACAGTATAAAGCACTAGCTTGGAAATATGCCAATCCACATCAGAGTATAGATGATTTTATTACTAATCGAATACAGGAATCTATGATAGAAATTGCAACAATGGAAATTAAAAGAAGATTAAACGATCCTACCTGGACTGAGCCAATTCCTGCTGACAAGATGAAAGTATTTGATACCCTTATTTTAAAAAGTTGTTTGCAGTTACAGAAAGAAAGTACTGCCCGAATGATAGTAATGACTGCAGATGCTGATGCTGGTGCTGCCATACCAGTTCCGACTAACACCTCGGTAAAACCTACATAACACCTATTGTTATATTAATGAAAAGCCGCACTATGCGGCTTTTTTATTCTTTTCCATTATATATCTTTTCTTTAAGATATTGATAATGACTGGGTAACTTTTTTGCTAGATTAGATATCTGCATTTTTTTCTGGTCCCAAAAGGACTGTGTTTGTTGACTGTAATATCCTGTGGCAGGGACTTGTATTCCTTCTTCGACACTTTTTCCGTATTTCCACCAATCAAACGCTAACGGATTCATGGGATTCATATGCATGCCTACAAAAATATCACTCATGCCGTTCTGGGCATTTAAATTATTAATACTATGCTCTACTGTAAAAGATCTTGCTATATCTTCAGCACCTAAGTCAGTTTTAAAATTCATTTCTACATTTGAGGTCATATGCTGCCAATACTCAGTATCTCGCCTTGATGACGGAATATAATGATAGGTAACAAACGATTTAAAATTCTCCATTAGATGTTCAGCAAAGAAGTTAAAATGTTGAACGTGGATCTTTGAAATTTGTTCATTGTATAACGTCTCACACAGTAGAAGAATTAACTCTTGAACACTTAATAGACCTGTACTTTCTAGCGGCTCTACAAACGCATATGATAAACCTATGCCAACAACATTATTTTTCCAAGCCTGTGCATGTTTACCATTTTTTATTTCGATTAATCTAAATTCTAAACCTTCGGATCTATCCGATTTAGGATATGCCATCATATCACTATCTAAATATTGTTTATATTCTTCAAGCGCAAGTTCTTCTGATATAAATTTATTACTAAACACGTAACCACTTCCAATACGATTGTACAACGGTATATTCCATACCCACCCGTTTCCAATAGCAGTACAGTTAGTAACATTTTCCATTTCTAATTCTTTGTTGTTATACGGAACGTGTGTAACCCATGCACGATTATTTGGCAACCATTTAGAAAAACTATCAAACGGAACACCCATAGCCTGTTCTAATAGTATTGATTTGAATCCAGAACAATCTACATACAAATCTGCAGAAAAATTACCAGTATTTTTTAATTCTAAATGCTCAAGAAATCCATCGGAGCCTACACTAATGTAGTCAATGTGGTCAGAAATATGATTAACACCGTTTGGCATGCAAAATCTATCTTTTAAAAATTCACCAAACAAAGTAGCATCCATATGATATGCCGCATCGTTTTCAAAATTAAAACCTGGTATTTGATTAAATTTATTATCGCAAATCTTATTATTATAGATTAACGGCATAATCCAATAAAATGAATCATAGAAATCAGTTACTGGAGTATCAGGATTTAACAATTTTTTTAAAAACCAATCAGCAATTTTATTACTGGTGTTTTTGAAATCCTTTAAACCAAACGGATAATAAAATGTTTCACCTTTTTTATAAAAATCTCTAAACTTAATGGCTAGTTTATGCGTGGCATTACAATACTCCATCCAGTCCTCATCTTTAAGACCTAATAAATATAAAAATAAATTAATACTACCTAAGGTACTTTCGCCAACGCCTATAATAGGTACATCGGGACTTTCGATAAGTGTAATTTTTAAATTAGGAAATCGTTTGGAAAGCATGGCGGCGGTCATCCATCCAGAACTGCCGCCGCCTACTATAGCAATATGCTTAATAGGTGATTTCATTAATCTTTGTTATCGTATATAGTTTCTTTTAGATATTGATAATGTGTAGGCGCTGTGGCAGCTAGTCCATTAATATACTCTTTTTTCTGATTCCAATAATCCTGAGTTTGATTATTAAAAAATTCAGGAGCTGTACCATTTCTTCCAAGTAATATCTGAGTCATAATTTTTAGTTGTGTAGAGTTCACAGGAAGAGTATTCATCCCTACAAAAATATCAGGAATACCACCCATTGAGAAATCACCAGGAATGTGATGTTGTTGTATTAATCTAGAGGCCAATTCTCCAACTTGACTACGCGAATCAGGATCTCCAGGTAATGACATTTTACTGTCCATTTCAATGTTTTCAGTAACATATCTCCAATACGGTGTATCTCTACGTGAACTTAGAGTGTAATGATACGCAACAAAGTATTTGAAACTATGCATAATTCCACTAACAACATAGTTGAAATTATCAATATGAATTTTATTCAATGTTTTAAAATGCAATGTACTACATAATTTTAATAAAATTTCTTGTACGCTTAGTAAGCCGGTACTTTCTAACGGTTCAATAAACCCATAAGATAGCCCAACAGATACAACATTTTTATGCCAGCACTTGTCATGGACTCCGTTTTTAATTTTTATTAATCTAAATTCTAACGCATCAACTTGTTCTCTAGTTCTTGAAACTTTCATACGAGACATTATAAACTGTTTAAATTCTTCTAATGCATCATCTTCTGAAACAAATTTATTACTAAACACATAACCCTTACCAATTCTATTGTATAAAGGAATATTCCAAATCCATCCGTTATCGATTGCAACACAATCAGTTACATTTTCCATCTCAAGCTCTTTATTTTCATAGGGAACTTGCACTGCCCATGCACGATTATTTGGAAGTATATTTTCGAAAGAAGTGAAATTTACTTTCATAGCACCGTCTATTAGTAATGCTTTAAATCCAGAGCAGTCAATGTATAAGTCTGCTTCTATAGTGTCGCCGTTACCTAAGGTTAACGCATGTACTTCTCCCGCTTCATTTAGCAGTACTTCATCGATATGCTCTTTAATATGAACTACCCCACGAGGTTCGCAGTAGCGTTCTCTTAAAAATTCTCCAAACAAAGTAGCATCCATATGATAAGCGGCATCGTTTTTGAAACTAAAACCTGGTAGTTGCCCATCAGCATTATCATATATCTTGCTGTTTAAAATAAATGGTATACTACTATAAAAACTTTCATAAAAGTCTAAATTAGGTGTTTCAGGATTTAGTGTCTTTTTAACATACCAATCAGAAATGCCTTGTTGACAATTTTGCATATCCTTTACGCCGAACGGATAATAAAACTCTTGCCCTTTCTCGTAGAAGTCTGTAAATTTAATGGATAATTTGTAAGTAGCATTACAATATTCCATCCAATCTTTATCTTCTAATCCTAGTAATCCTAAATATTGGTTGATAGTCCCAAGAGTAGATTCTCCAACACCTACGATCGGAACATCTGGTGATTCTACTAGGGCAATTTCTTTATCTGGAAATTCATGTGATAGTGTGGCTGCTGTCATCCAGCCAGCCGATCCGCCACCTACAATAATAATTTTATTAATAACACTTTTCATCTTTAGTTGTTCCTTTTCATTATTTAACTGTCTGTTTAGCAGGTATCTTTAATCGTGGCTTTAAAATTATCTCGTAAGTAGTTAAAAGATATTGATATTCTGGTAGTATCTGAAGTGTTACGATCCACCTTATGAGATAGCCATCCTGGAAATAGCACGATTTTTCCGTTCTTTGGTGTGATAGTATGTTGCTTCACTACCGTTGTTCCAATTGAAAATAATTCTAATTCAACAAACTGATTAGGGGTCCTAAATATTATGTCTCCGTCTGATCCAGATGTTTGATAATAATATGTTCCAGATATAGTTGCATCATGATGCTGATGCCAATCTTGCCACTGGTTTTTAGAAACTAGATTTATCCAACTATGCGCTAGTCTGTTAGGCATAGGTTCCCATGCGTCAATCATTTTTATATAATTCCTAACATGTTTTTCAATATATGCTGAAAGATTATTCATTTGAAAATCTTCAATAGTATTGTATCTTGATTTTATATTAGTTTGAACCCCATCATTCCATCCGGGAGGATTTTCAAATTTATCCGTCTGCTGGATTTTTGGAAGTATATTTTTTATTTCGTTCTGTACTAAAAAGATTTCCTCTATAGTACTATCATGCTCGTATATTGGAGTAGAAAAAATCTGCTTAATCATTTTTAACAACAGTGATATTGCCTGATACGGAAATTCTATATTTGTCGCTACTATAAAACGGATGTACAGTATGATGTAGAGCCGCTGGAAATAAAATTATATCTCCCTCGTATGTTTTATCTACGGGAATACATTCACCTCGTAGTTGCCCTAACACATCAACATAATTAAATTCAAACATACCAGTTCTGTTGTCAATGGAATTTTTACCAGGGCTTACCTCTTTTTCAAAATTTAAAAAATAAGGCACTTCAAGCCATATTACAAAACTGTATGCACCACCGTGTCTATGTATTGGATTAAATTCATGCTTCTGTTGAAAATTAACCCACATGCTGTCTAACTTAAAAGAATATTGAACACCGTCTACTACTGGAATATTTGGATCTTTGTAGTGGTACTTATCATGGCATTTTTCTGCTAAGTCAATGAGTAAAGGCTCCATACTACTGCAACTTTTAAATAACAAATATTGTTTCCTGATATGGCCTGCTAATGCTTTGTTATGCTGAATGCCTTTACTAAAATCTTCTTGTATTTCTAGTATTTCTGTTTTTAAAATAGCTAATGAAGTGTTATCAATATGACCTTTTATAATTCCTATATTTGGAAAATCAATAGTACTAATGTTTTCTATAGGCATGATATCAATTTGACAAATATGTCAATCCTTCTTTGCTACCAATTTCGCCCTTAAACCAAGTATTAAATGCAAGACTAACTCTAGTTTCATCATTTGGCTGGGTATCTACAGCGTGTTCTAGATCACTCACAAACAAAATTAAATCTCCTGAACACACAGGAAATCTAATACTCCTCATATTCCACCAATTTGGTGTATTTGGAATATGCCAAGACTGGCGTTGGGGAATATGGAATGAAATTGAATTCGGCTCAGGTGCATTAAGATAAAACACTCCACTTATTATGCTATTAGAGTGAAAATGTTGATGATGACTGTCGCCTTTTCTATTAAAATTAATCCAACTTTGTGTAGGATACAACGAAAACTTAGTTTCTGGTACTATTATTTCTTTTAAAAAATCAGTCAAACAAGTGTTGATAAAATTTTTAAGACCAAAAAATGCAGGACTATTAAGAACTGAAGTGCTGTCAGCTCGAACATTTTCACTACCCGGACGTAAGTGCCAAGCTTCAGGCTGTGATGCCTTTAATTCAGCATCTGTAAATTTTCTTCCAATATTTTTCTTGTAAATGGGAGTTGGAAATATCCCTGTTATAGATGCACCAGAAGTTGTTGAAACTGTAAATTCTTTCAATTTATTCTCCGCGATCTTGCAATAATTTTTTACGTTTAAAATAATGTCCGTTGAATGTAAAAACCCAATTTTGAAGTTTTTGCAATTCTTTTGCATCAACTACATGCATTTTTATTACTACATCTTTATCGGATAGCGGTACAACATGTGCTAGTTCTTTACCGGCAGGAATCATTTGAGATTTAGGAAACATATTTTTAGGAACAAGCATATTAACACTGCTAGTATGCTGATATTTGTATTCCACTATACCGTTTACCACTTTAGGTTTAAAATCTTCATCGTGCCACAGTGTATTAGTAAACATAAACCTAACACCGGTTTTTTCTTTGATTCGCCACGGGCTTACTAGTTTTAAATGATGATGATTTTTAAATGTATCGCCCCATTGTCCAGGATCATGTGATTCAGCACTTGGCTGAGGTTGCCAGGTAAGAGTATTACCGTCGACACTTACCCATATGTCATGCCAATTTTGAATTATAAATCCTGTTCTGTACAAACTACTTACTCCGGGACATGTTTTCATTGTTCCGCGGTTTGGCCCCATATGGGGTACAGTTGTCGGAAGATTTTTCCAAAATGTAGGCAGTCGTTCAGAAGCATGTTGAATAGGAAAAAACTTTGGAAGTTCTTCCAAGTCTGTAAAACAGTCAACATAAATTTTTGATGGTCTTCTAAAAATTGTAAACATATTATTTTTTTGTATCCGGAGTCCAGTTAGGACAATTTTCTTGAATTAGTTTTTTTCTTTTATAATACTGCCCTACTTGAGAAAACAAATGATCATTAACGTCACAATCAATTTTGTCTTTATCTTTATAGTGCATGTGAAATTTTATTTTCTTACCTTCTATGTTTATCAGCTGACATAGTGGCTCCCCTGCATTTATTGTATAATTTTGTGGGAATCCTGCTTTGGGAATCCATAAATTAATATTAGAAGAATGTTGATATTTAAATTCAATCAATCCGTTAGGAACAAAATGTTTAACCCCAGGTTTATTCCACCAAGTATTAGTCATTATAAACTTAGAACCAGTTTTTTCTTTAAATTTCCAAGGACTGCCTATTTTTAAATGATGAAAGTCTTTAAATACTGAGCTTTTATCCCATTGCCAGTCTGGATGCGAACTACCCATGTTTTCAGGTTCGCTATATAAGGATCCTTTTGTCCAATCCACATATAAATCACACCATGATGGAATTACTATACCTTCTTTAAACAGTTCTACCATGCCTGGACAGGTGCGCACAGTAGCAACGCTAGATCCCGATGGAGATCTAGTGCTAGTAGGCACTGTTTTAAACCACGAGGGCATAACTTCGTCCGCATCTCGAATTGGAAACAATTCAATAATACCCGGAAAGAATGTAAACATATCTATGTGTACTGTGGGTTTTTTAAAGAAGAAATTAAACATACGTTATATATCGTAATGTACTACTATCGATAGGTCTTCTTGGTATGAAAGTATTTTGCATAAAACCCGTGCCACAGCCCATGTAAAAAGTACTTGAAACTGCTTTTAGAACCAATAGCTGTATCGTAGCTAAGGTCCATTTTCCAATCTGTTCTTTTAAATGGAAATATAGTAACTAGTGGGTCTCCGGGCATAATAGTAAACGCCTGATCAGTAGTTATAAGTCCAACAAGCCCGATGAAATCATCGTGTTTATCGGTATCAACAATTGCCGGAAACATTTTAAATTCTTTTCTAAAAAGATAATGCGGCTGATAAATTAAACAGCTATATCCAGGCGGTGTTCTTATAGCCCACTCTTGATTAATTTTAAAATAATGATTTTTTTCACCAGTCATTTCAGTTGTAGGAGCTTGATGAAACGGGTGGGCTCCTACGTAATTCTTTTTATTACATTCGAGACTAAAACTGTTTATACCATCTTTTACATATAAATCTGCATTAACCTCATAAGAATTTCTTAAAATATATCCAGATGTAAGATAATCTAAAACTGGCATGCATCGTTTAATAGAAGGAACTCCGTCATTATCAATAAATCCGGGCTCCTTAGATAATGCCACTGGGATATTTTTATACCATTCTGGAACAATTTTAGATGCTGGCACAGGCGGATACTGTACCATTGTATCGTAATCTTCCGAAATAAATTTAATAATAGATTCAGATTTCATATATATTTTTTAACGGCATGACTTAACCTTTTATATGTATTCCAAATAAAAAATTTACTCTTGTCACTGGGCATATCATTACTAACAGACATTTCCCACTCGTCTCTTTTAAACGGAATTATTTGAAGTAACGGCGTGCCGGGCGGTATACGTATTTTATCTTTTGAAATAACATACCCGGCAACGGAAATTGGCAGGTGATAAGAATCTGTATCTATGATACCTGGAAGGACTTGGATTGCATTATCGGGTAAATAAAATGGTTGCATTATTAGACAACTATATCCGGGTGGCGTTTTTATACCCCACATTGATCTAAATTTAAAATATTGTTTAATTTTTATATCGTGTTTACTTATTGGACATGTTTCTTTTTCAAATATAGCCATTGATTTTCTAGTAAACGCATCTGCTAGATCTTGATCTATTGTTTCGGCAGTTTTAATTTTGATATTTTCTTTAAAATTATTAAAAATAGTTTCTAACTCAATTTCATATGCGTTATGGAGTATGTAACCTGACGTTAGATAATCCATTGCAGGCACGCAGGATTTCATATTTACAATTGGCGGTTCTTTACTCTTATACCTCTCTTTTGGAGGTTCTAAGTTTGATATTTCTTCCGGGACACAATTACTCGCAGGCTGCGGCGGCCAGTATTTAAGAACATTTTTATCTGTGCAAAAAAATTCTATATTCATAACGGTATGTAACTCACATTAAACGCAACATTAATTCGTTCTTTATCTATTGGATTTGGTTCTACCCTATGCAGTAGATAAGACGGAAATAATAGTATATCTCCATCTTCTGGCGTATACTTCATAGTTCCATTGTACGTCCAGCAAGGATGATTAATCTTATATATGTAATTTAGTGGTTGAAACTCGATCGTTCCGGTTCCTGTAGATTGCAAATAAATTACACCACTGACCATTGATCCTGCATGTGTGTGAGAAATATTATATCCGCCCTTGGAATTGACATTTGACCAAAAATGAATAGCAGGTGTAGTACTGTTAAATTTTGTATAGGTACCGTCACTTGATAACGTACCGGGCTGAGGCAACGAATTCATATACACATTAAATGATGTTAGTATTAAATCAGTTATTGTACTGTCTTTAAATGTAGGATGCCCTCTCCAGCAGCCTTTTTCACTTCCCGACTCGTCTATTGTTGTTTGTTTATGGTCCAATATTTCTTGCACTAGTGCTGTTCGTTGGTTAGCAGTCATTGAATTTTTTATATGCAGTATACTAGTATGCTCTACTATGCTAGAGCTAGTTTTCCATGAAAAGGTATTCATTAAATATCTCTTTTATATTGTTTAGATAATTCAGTATGCCATTCAAATGTAATACCTATTGATATTCTCCAGCCACTACTAGGTGCAAGTGCTCTATGACAAAAATTTGCAGGAAATACTATTAACTTACCTTGTTGAAATTTAACTCGGTGGGTTTCTTCTAAATTAGTAATAGATTTATAAAATACAGTATCACCCGAACTATCATTAACATAGTATACAGCAGTCCATAAATTCAAATCAGTACTAGTATCGATATGAGCGCACGGGCTCTGTGTCGGTGTCTGGCCGTTAACAGCAATACGCTGTAATTCAACAAACTTACCATCGGGATCTATTTGTGGCAGTATAGATAGTTGCAAACAATCACATAAGTTTTGTACCAGTGTAGGACAATGCTGATTAACGCCTTCCTCTCTTAAAAATATCATTTTTCCAAAATAAGGTTCGCCGTCGTCTAGTGACACTGCGTGATGACCATATTCAAATGTGAATTTTTTAAAATATTCTTCACCTGAGTTAACTGCCCAGCCAGGTAATGCATCGGGGAATTCATACACTAGCCGGGGATCAGTTATTATTCGAGTTATTGGTTTAAAATTTAACATGTGGCCTTACTCGTACATTTCCTGAAATTGATACACGCACATCGTTAGAACTGTAAAAAGGATACACTTGATGATTTAGTTCTGCAGGAAATAAGCAGATACGTCCTTCCCATCTTTTATCAACAGGCAAATTTAAGGTGGTAATTTTTCCAAGTGCATCAGTATATAAGAATTGAAAATACCCTGCCCTGCCCTTGTCCGTTGTGGGATTCGGAGTTGATTTATACTCGTCTTCGATATTAAAAGGAACATCGGTCCATATAACAAAACTGTAGATACCGGTATGAGTGTGTATAGGTAAAAATTCTCCCTTGCGCTGAATATTCACCCATAATCTTTCTAATTCAAATTGAATTTTTCCCGGAGCTAACTCAGTTACGAAATTAAATATTCTACTAAAGTATCCATATCTATCTTCGTGTAAGTCAATTAGTCTTAAAATTTCTTTTGTAATATCTTCTTTTAAATCAGCAGGTATTGCATGATCTTCATCATACCCGTCTACCCGTCTGTGAAACTGTACTAGCATGTCAGATGACGTGTTGCCCACAAATTTGTCTTTAAATGTTTTTGTAGTTTGTTGTATTCGTTTGAATAAAAAAGGATTCAAATCTTCCATAATTACCCCGACATTAACAAAATCACCATATTGCATATTAATTTCCATCTCCATTGTCTACTCGCATCATAATATTAAGAGCAGTTGTGATACGTAACGATCCAGCAGTAAACTTGGGAGCAAAATGATCAAGCCAGCTGGGGAATAATATCAAATCTCCTTCCTCTACTTCTGGCATCCGAGAAAAATCTGTAAAGTAATTAGGAAGATAATCAAAATTCTTAGTAGGAGTAGTTGCTTTTAATAATTTACCCCATGGATTATTAAACACAGTTGCTCGAGCACCTTCACCTAGTGTTACATAGTGTATTGCAGAAAATTGTATAGTGCTAGGACCACCGGCATGATCATGCACAAATTGTGCAGTATTTGATGTTGAAAAATTATACCATCCCTTCATTTTCACATTCCACGGATGTTTTTTAAAATCAAAACCAATTGTTCCTAATACAGATTCTATGTCAAGTTTATACAAGTCAAGTAGAAATGGCCAATGACAATATGCCGCATCAGCAGTATGTCCGTAGTCAGTCAATGTATTTTGCACGTAATCATTTGCGCCGTGTTTTAAAAAATGCGGGTACACGTGATCCATGAGGTGTTTTTTAATTTTCTCATGTTCGGTAACTTTTATTTTATAAATGTTAACAGGAAATATAGGTATAGTGGAAACTTTACTCATGACAATTTTTATCGTAAATGCATATATTAAATGCTGTTGTTATTCTAAGTTTATTGCTAAGTTGCGTCATGACACTGTGTAACACGTAGCTTGGAAATATTATTAAATCACCTTCCTCAACATCTAGTAACTTTTGAAATTCTTTATAGTCGGGCAATTTAAGTTGGTCCGTAGTTGTCGGTTGTGTGCATTTAAGAACTTGGGTCAACGGATGATAAAATACTGCGGAAGTATGTTCATCTTTATCAAACAATACATAATGAATAGCCGCATAGGAAATTGGCATAGGGCCACCTAAGTGGTCATGCACTTCTTGATGTGCTCCTTTTGTTGACAAGTTATACCAAAAATTTAATTTAGTCGCCCAGCCATTATTTTTAGATAATCCAAGTTTATCTAAAAAGTTGTTCATATCTTTAGAATACAACTCAGAAAACAATTTGTTATCTATTTTTGGAGCACCTGAAAAATAACTGCTGTATAAATTCCTAGGAATTTCATTCGGCCCATTTTTTTCAAAATCAGGATATACATTTTCTAACATCCATTGCTTAATGTCTGCGTGGCGAGACGCTTTCATCTTATACACTGGCACTTCAAACAGTGGACTTTTATAAATCATAAATCATCCCAGTTAGAATTAAGTTTAACAGACGAGATAGCAGTATGTTTAATATCTCTAATAAAAAACACAATACTTTTTCTTAATTCGTTGCAATCTAAATTGTAACGATTTGGTCTATGATATAAGGATGCATCATAAGCAATAAGTCTGTTATACATATTTCCAACGCGGAGATTCTCTACAAATGCATTATGATTAATTTTCAAATCTTCTATATATTGATCAGTTGATATACCTGAAATATTAAATTCTTGTCTTGATTCAAAATCTCCAACTTTAAAATTTTCTATTGTTTTTTTAGTAAAAATTGAAGTTCCAGTATCTAACGACTTTTCGTCTTTTGACATATAAACAACACCGGCTAACTCTGAATCATCATTATGTATCCATCCGTGATTAACTGCTTGATCTGTGTATACTTGATTAATGTGAAATCTAATATCTATCATCAATTTGTGTATTCCAGGAAATACTTCATCACATATTTTTTGAGCAAAGAATAGTGCAAAGTTTTTCGTACTCAAATCAGTTGACTCTAGTAAATTATTAGTACGCATACCGGGGAATGCTACAGATTTAATATACTGTTGAGAATCAAATAAGGGCATTACTTTATCAGGATTTTTAAAAAAATCATTTTTACAAACTATTGTATTGTTATATGGATGCATATTTTAAAAAGCCCAGGTAACAAAACTATTTCTAACGCCCTTGGTGACTTTTTCTACTCGGTGCGGGTATAGATAGTTCGATGGAAATAATAAAATATCTCCTTTCTTCAATTTCATAGCTGTATCTTTAAACATAACAAACTCGCCGCCACTAAATGTATCATTGAGTAGTCCAACTACAGATACTGACGGGATACTCTTATTACCTTTTCCAAATAATTCATGTATATGATCATGATGCGCTTCGACCAGGGTATGAATTTTACAGCGATTAAATCTAATAGGTGTGCAAGTTGTTACTCCGGTCTCAGCATCATACCCATCAAAACTGTTGTTTTTATTAATAAATGCGTTATATGATTTCATACCTTTTTCAACATACGGTATCAATTTTAAACTTAAATGTTCCTCAGCATCTAAAAATTCAAACTCAGTCGCTGGAAAATGTGTAGCAGTAGGACGTTTAAACCCCGGATGGTAAGAATGTTTCTCCCAAGTATAATTGTTTGAAATTTCTTCTACTAGCTCATCGCACAATTCTGTAGGTATTATATTTTCTATCAAGATAAAGTCAGTTAATTTTTCCATATTTTTACCATGCCCAGCTTACAAAACTATTCCTAACGCCTTTTGTAACATGTTCTACTCTGTGCGGAAACATAAAAATTGAAGGGAACACCATAATATCTCCCTTTTTAAGTACTACTTCGTAATTTTCAAAAAATATAAAGTTTCCACCTTCATAATTGTCGTTCAGCAAACCAACAATCGAAAGGATAGGAATACCTTTGCGTTCCCCGTCAAACAAACTATGTATATGATCGTGGTGCGCTCTCATAGCAGTGTGTACAGTATATCTATTAAATCTAACAGGACATGCAATGTGTAATCCGCAATTAGATACAAACGGTTCAAAACTATTATTTGTCCTGATAATATCCTGGTAATCTTTCAATGCTTCTCCCATGAGCGGATATAATATTTCGTTTTGATCAGGATACGACTCAGCTACTTCTAATTCAGTTGACGGAAACGTAGGACTTTCTTTTACAACACCGTAGTTCTGCCATTGATGTCTAGTCCACTTATTTCTTGAAAGATCTTTAGTCATGCGATCACAGATTTCAACAGGTATGCAATTTTTTACAAAAATATAATCTTTAACATTTTCTAACATTTTAATAATCAATTCCTATAGATATGCCAGCTCTCGGTCCAAGCGGCAACACATCATGAAATATAAACCTAGGAATGTAAATTAAATCATTTGGAAATAATTTATATTCACACGCAGTTTCTCCTTGTTCAACTTTCCATAATGTATTACCTTGCACTTGCCAAAAAAACACGTCCGAGGTATCGTTGTGTCTTCCAAATGTAGAAGATATTTCTAATAACGAAACATAGCAGTGTGCTGTACACGGCTTGTCTGTAATTTTTTTAATTTCAGTTAGTAAGCTGTTTACAGACGACATTCTTTCTGCATCAAAAAATACAAATCCAAGATTATCTAAAACTTTTATCTTCGATTTAGTAACGATTGTTTGGTTTAAGTTTTCTAATATCTCACCCCAGCTAGGAGTACTTAGATCAAGATTTCTAAAAACAAAATGTTTATTATTTTGTCTGCTATTAATAAAATCTTGATCGTTTAAAAACTTAAACAGTTGGCTCGTCATCTTCGATAATTGCCCATACGTCGCCTTCTGGCATATTATAAAGGCTGTCGTTTCCAATTTTCATTTCACTGCCTGCATATGGATGAAACAATATCCGTTCTCCTACCTTCAACGTAGTTGGAAAAAACACTCCAGTTTTTTCAGCATATTTTCCGGGCCCGACTGCTAGGATCGTACCTTTGGTAACTTTCTCTGTGGCATTATCGGGGATGACGATTCCACCTGTCGTTACAGTTTCTGGATCATCTTTTCTTACAATAATTCTGTCGTGTACTGGTTTTAAAATCATAGTTTACTCCTTGTTGCCACTATTTATAAACCACAAATAGCGCACCTGTTAAAATAGGCTAATAAATAATTTATATGCAATCACTAATCTTCCCAGTTAGAATCGATATACACGACCTGTCACAAGAACCAGAGTGGAACAATCTCAAACAATTAATCAGCCAAAACGAAAATGCAGCCAAGCCGCACGGACTTGTAAACAATGCCAAAAGTTCTTTCAATTCTGATATCACTCCGATTTTAAGTCATTTTAGTGTTAGAAAATTAAGATCAAAAATTGAAAATTTAGTAAAACAAATGGCAATGGATTTACAAATGCCCCCTATACTCATAACAAACAGTTGGTTCAATATTATGGGACAAGGCGACCGTGTAAAAGCACATAGGCATGAAGTGAGTGTAATTTCAGGAGCATTATATGTAGAGGCACCGCCCGGATCTGTTGGGCTAAGTTTTCACAGCCCGCTAGCTCAGTGTAGAATGGCTGAAGTGTTATTGGGGTCAAACGAATATAATACAAATTTTCATTCTGTTGAATGTAAAGAAGGACAGCTGATATTGTTTCCTAGCTGGCTAGAGCATAGTACTGAAGTTAATAAAAGTGATCGAAGGGTAGTAGTTAGTTTTAATTCAGAATACGGGCCGGCTGATCTAGTTAATAAAGTATATGAACAGTGGAGACGAGGCGATCAAAGTTCATGACAAGGCAGGTTATTCATAATTTTTTATCAAGAACTGATTTTATAGCTGTTAAGAGTCAGATATTGACTGACTCATTTCCGTGGAATATACATAATAAAAGTAATCCCGGAGATATAATCTGTGATGAGCGATTTAATTTGCAATTTGTTCATATGTTTTATCATAGCCCGACACTTATTAGCAAGTATATTAGTATACTAGATCCAATATTTAAAAAATTACCCCATCAAATGCTGATAAAAGCCAAAGCAAACATTACTAGTTGTACCGATACTGTTCAAATTTACGGATATCACGTTGACGTAAACCAAGATCTAGCCAACCTATCAAAAACTGCAATATTCTATCTCAATACTAATAACGGATTTACGCAATTTGAAGACGACGAGCAACGGGTTCCTAGCATAGAAAACAGCTTGGTAATTTTTAATTCTTCAGATAGACACACTGGTACTAGCTGTACTGACCATAAATACAGAGCGGTTATTAATTTTAATTTTATATGAATTTAAACTTATAAATACAGCTATGCAAGTTTTTGGAGATTACCCATGTTATTAGAATTTACAGTTGAATTACCAGACGGAACCCATTTTATGGAGCGTGTCGAAGCGGCTAGTGAGGCAGAGGGTATAGCACTACTCGAAGCAAAATATGTAGAAGGTTGTTGCCCGTACCCATGCAAAGCTATATTTGTACCGCCGTCTGCATAAATTATATTAAATCTACTAGATCAAACACTGTTTGAAGTTTAGTACGAATAGTTTTATTTGTAAAACTATTGCGGAGCCCCTGGTGTAATGGCTTAGGGGCTCTGTCTATTGTGACCCACGCCCACCCAATATGTTCATCACTTAGTATCGGAACAAACTCCGTGTCTATAACACACAGATACGTGTGAAAGTTAAACACGGTGTCATTTGACACGAACGTTTCTAATGGAATAGTTTTTAAGATAGATGGGATAGAACCAATTTCTTCAACAATTTCTCGCTGTAATCCCTGCCACGGTGTTTCACCTTGTACTGTAGTACCACCAACTAGGCCCCAAGTACCTTCGTGCTTGCCGTGTGCTTTTTGTAGTAGTAAGAATCGTCGTGTTGACTTGGCGTAGAACAATGCTCCGCTACAAACGATACGTTCTGTTATAGTTCTAGTCTCCATGATCCTGGCTGATACTCACCTTCAAATGACTTAACCCAGGAAACTCCGTTCCATAGGTATTGTACTCCAGTGTATATATTCGTTTGCCAGACCATAGTGCTTGAATGTTGAGCATGTGAAAATATCAACTGCCAAGCGGAACCTGTGTACTCGATGATGTCATTAGCCTTGGCCACTAAGTTGCCCCAAGCATCAGCATAGTTTGTAGCCGCAGTACCAACAGTGCCAGTCCATTGGTTATCTGTTGTGTTAGCAGTTGATCCAATGTCTTCGATGATCAAATACCGCTGACCTGCTGTTGCTGTACCGGGATTAAATGTCAACGGATTAACAATAGCATCAAACGTGCCTGTACTGTTTGGTCGATAACTGCCGGCAGCATTGTAGCCAGCTTCAAAGTCCAATTTGCCAGTGCTGTCAATACCAGTGTTTGTAACTAGTGTATCTCTATCCCAGTTGACCAACATGATCACGCTGTCTGTTACAGCACCTGTGGCGTCTACGGGCAGTGCCACTGATCCCGATACTTCAGTCCCATTACTTTGTGTTAGATATATTCTGCTTGATCCTGCTGTAAATTTACCAGGATAGCGGTCTAATACTTCCGGCCAGTTAATTGGAACACCTTGTCTTACTGGTATTTCAAGCGTAGGTCCTCTAGGAATATATCCCTCGCTAGGTGTTAATAAAATAGCCTGACCAACACCAGAGGTATTATTATAAACTTGTAGAGTATAATCGGTGATAGTTACGATTTCTCTAGCCAGTAAATCACTATACCCAGGAGTACCACTTGGACCTGCCAGGTCTTCGCCTAGCCCTTCAATATAGCCAGTAGGGCTAACATCATTAGCACCCCATAAGCTGGTAACAATCTTGGTAATAACACCAAGATGTTTGACCTTGACCGGAGGACTAATCCATATAGGAGTTTCAACAGTTAACGTGCCGATCTCTATAGGTGTATCGGCGCCAACCGGAACTGACCTACTGCTCCAATTGATATTGGTCAAGTCTAATACACTAAGACTAGTCCAGTCGATATAGTTGTCGGTAGTTTGTAATTCTAAACTTGGATTGAACAAGACTAGAATTTGCTCCATTATCTGTAATTTCTGATCAGTGTTGGCCGACCATATGTCAACTTTCATCGTTAGTTTAAACGGTGTTGGCATGAGTCTTTCAACTGTGTAGTTACGACCCTGTGCTTGATTGTATGTTGTGCGTCCAGTAGTTGAATCAGTTTGTGTATCGCGCTCACGTACATGCACCTTGCCTACAAATGATGCATCACTAGTGCGGCTACGATCCAGTGATAATGCGCTGATGTAAACAGCAATCTTAGGAACACTACTAACTTTATTTTCCGAGTTGTTGCGGATTATACTAGCAACCTGACGATCAGCATCTCCATACATGACAGGAATCCTATGCAGACTTCCGTCTCCGTATTTTACCACAAAATTACTGAATATACGAACAGTCTGTGTGATGTATCGTCTTATCTGCGCATCATAAAAGTGCAACATTAGAAATCCGCCTTAGGTTTAAGAGCTGTGCTTAAACTAGCACGTTGAGCTTCTCTGTAATTATATAGTGTTATAGCCCACAAGCCATCGAACGGTGTGGTCACGCCAGTTGGCAATGTGATTTTCAACTTGGTTGAAATTATACCTATGTTGTTGGTATAGCTATATGAAGTTATCATCGTAGGATAATCAGCGATAGCATAGTCTAGCTGGAACGAGTCTAGTTTTATAGTAACGTACCCGGCTTGGATATAATCAATTAGTGTAAAGATTACTGAAGTTCCTTTCAAGATATAACCATTTGCTTGACCTGATATAGGTGTTTGATTATGCGAGAATCCAGTGGCAACTTGATCATTGTAAGTATAGAGAGTATTATTAACAAATCCTGCTCTTAGTGTACCGCGTGTATCTGTATTTGACATGTTCATTCTAACACTATCCTCAACTTTAACCCAACGTGTGCTGTCAAAGCGGAATAGTCTATTCGGTAAAAAATCAGTTCTCAAGAAAAAATCATCTTGTTGGGCACTTGATGGAAACTGTATACCGAATCCAAAGTCATATCCATTAACTGGGAATCCGTCTCCTACTAGATAGCCAGTATAACCAGTACGTGCAGGCACACCGCTGACTGCACTGGATCTAATATTGCTGACATTGCTGGCATCTAATGTAGATTCGTCAGCAGTTTCTAGCGTAGGTTTACCCTGATCGTCAACTGCCAGAGTATAGAACTGTCGAGTTTCATATCCACTCTTAGGAGCATCTGCTTCAGCCTGTGCAACGATCTGATCGTTGATGGCAAGTTCTTTATTAAATGTACTGAGTAGATCTTTAAGAGTAGTTCCAGCAACATCATCACCGTTAGCGTCTTTG